>OLPP01001315.1_pt1 | contig 8915 bp, 8 predicted proteins | sample 1643151 | NCBI WGS metagenome assembly OLPP01 (sample SAMEA3136679, study PRJEB25190) | human gut metagenome | biome: human gut; feature: human-associated habitat; material: faeces | place: Austria | collected 2013 | reverse complement strand
TTGCGCTTGGAAAGCGATTCCGTGCCCTGGGTGTACTCCTTCTCGCCGTCCTTGATCTTCTTCTCGCTCGCGGCAAGAGTGGAGGCGGCCGCGTCCAGCTTGCGCTGGCCCTCGTCCAGCTCTTCCTTGGCCGCATCCAACTCGGCACGGGCATCGGCGAGCTCGGTCTTCGCGCGGGCCTCCTCTTTTTCGTATTCCGCTCGCGCCTCGTCCAAATCGGCCTGGGCCTCGGCCTTCAGGCCATCCACCCGGGCCTGCTCCCGAGCCGGCGCGATGCCCTCGATGGCGGCCACAACGCCGGCCACGCGATCGTCGTAGGCGTCGCTGTCGGCGGGAAGCTCTGCCGCCCCTTCCACGGAGACGTAGGCCTCCACGTAGGGCATGTCCGCATCGAAGGCCTCCGGCAGCACGTACATGAACTGCTCGATGGTGCCCGAGCCAATGGTGGAGGTGCCCATGGACGTCGAGCTGACGTAGAGCGGCGAGTGCACGCGCCCCACCACGGTGAACTCGGTTTCCGCCAGCGTGTCCTGCACATTGCCCACCGACGGATCAACCGTCACCGTATCCCCCAGCGAGGAGGGACCGCTCATGACGCGGTCGTTGAAGATGACGCACTCGTTGGCCGAGGTGGGCCAACGGCCTTCCACCAGATCGAGCCGGTTGAGATAATTCGCGTCATCGGAGGAGATGGCGCCCGCGTCCGTCTTCACCGCCGTCGCCGCCGAGGGCGACAGCGAGTGCACGCGCATCACGTACTGCTCGTCGTTCAAAGTGGCCAGCACGTCGGCCGAATAGGCCGCCTCCACGCCCGAGACGCCGGGCACATCGCGCAGGGCCTCGATGTCCTCATCCGTGAGCCCCAAGGTAGAGACGACGCGGATGTCCATGAGATCGGTGCCGTCGTAGTAGGCGTCGGCCGCCAGCTTCATATCCGGCGCCGTCATGCGCAGCCCGGCGTAGAAGCCGCAGCCCAGCGCCACGATGGCGGCAATGGCGACAAAGCGCCCGAGCGAGTGGCGGATGGAGCGGACAATATCCTTGTTGAACGCCTTCACGCTACCACTCCAGCACTTCGGCGGACAGGGGCGCCTCGTTCAGCTCCACCGCGGCCACGGAGCCCTCGCGCACGTGGATGACCCTATCGGCGATGGCGGTGAACGCGCTGTTGTGGGTGACGACGACGACCGTGCGCCCCGTATCGCGGCAGGTGTCCTGCAAAAGTTTCAGGATGGCCTTGCCCGTCTCGTAGTCCAAAGCGCCGGTGGGTTCGTCGCACAAAAGGAGCTTGGGGTTCTTCGCCAGGGCGCGGGCGATGGCCACGCGCTGCTGCTCGCCGGACAGCTGTCCGGGGAAGTTGCGTACCCGGTCGGCCAGCCCCACCGCTGCCAGCACCTCATCGGCATCCAGCGGATCGCGGCAGATCTGGCTCGCCAGCTCCACGTTCTCGCGGGCCGTCAGATTCTGCACCAAGTTGTAGAACTGGAAGACGAAGCCGATGTCGTGGCGGCGGTACTGGGTGAGCTGCTTGCGGTTGAACGAGCTCACACGCGCGCCATCCAGCATGATGGTGCCAGAGGTGGCCGAGTCCATGCCGCCGAGCATGTTCAGAAGCGTCGTCTTGCCAGCCCCGGAAGGCCCCACGATGACCACGAATTCGCCCTGCTCAATAGTGAAGCTCATGTCGCGCACGGCGGCCACTTCCACCTCGCCCATCTGGTAGATCTTGCTCACGTCGGCAAATTCCACGAAGGCCATGATTCCTCCCAGCACCCGGCGCCCCGCCCGGGCGCTTTTTTCTCGGCCCTTACGATACACGATGAATGAAAAAGAAGGCACCCGATCAGGCACCTTCTGAAAACTTCTATCTTTGAGCGGGCAGGGCTACAGCACCTCGAAGGTATGCACGGCGGCGATAGGCGAGGCGTCGCCGTCCTCGTTCACGGAGCGCACCTTCATCTGATAGGCGCCGGGGGCCTCAGGCGTGTAGGCGAAGGTCCACGACACCCAGCGCTCGGCCGTTGTGCCCTCCAGATCGTAGCGGGTCCAGTGCGCGCCGTTGTCGAGCGAGAACTCCACCGCGATGATGCGCTTGTCGAAATCGTGGGCCCAACCGGAAAACTCCAGAGGCTCGCCGACACGCCCCACGTACTCGGCCTTCGCCGCCACGTTGGGGCGGTTGGTGTAGTCGTGGCCGTCGTCGACGAACGGGCCGATGACCGGCGGCACTTCCTCGTTGGTGAAGCGGATCTCGCGGATGTCGCGCACGAAGTACTTGGCCGGCAGCCCCGGCACCCACAGCTGGTTGGTCGCACCCATGACGCTCATGATGTCCTCGCCGTTCACGCGGTTGGCCACGATGGCGCCGCGCTCCAGCAAAAAGTCCAGAGGGAAGCTCTGCTCCATCCCGTCGGCCCCCACGAACGTGACGGTGTTGCACTTCTCTTCCACGGCAATCCCCTTCTCTAGCTTTTGTCCTGGGGACATTCTACAAGCTTGGCCAGCTCGGCAGCCGAGTGCACGCCCGTCTTCGTGTAAATGGCATGAACGTGCGAGCGCACCGTGGCCACCGACACCACCAGCACATCACTGATCTCGCGGGGGCGCTTGTTGCGGGCGAGCAGGCGCAGCACCTCGGTCTCACGCTCGGTCAGGCCGAACTGATCCGCCAGAGCCGCGCAGCGCTCATCGCGGGTGCGCTCGTAGCGGCCGCGCGGATCCTCGTGGGGCAGAAGGCCCCAAACCGTCTTGGCGTACTTCTCCGAGTTCATGTTGAAGGTGACGAGCACAAGCAGAACGAACACCGCCGTGCCGATGACGGAGAAGGCCGCGGTATCGAGAACGAGGTTTTCGTGCACCTCCATTCCCACAAGGTTGCCGAGCAGAAAGCCGACGGATCGAATGAGAAAAGCCCGCCCAAATATCTGGGAAGGCGCGGCGTTGATGGCCCGGCTGATAACCGAGCAGGCCATGGCGAGCAATGCATCGAAATAATAAAGGGCGCAGGCCTGCATGATGAGAGCCGGCAGAAACTCACTGCTGTTGGTGAGCGGACCGAGCAGTGCCGCCACACAGACCGCAGGGAACACGAAGCGGTAGAAGCGGTTCCAAATGAGCGACACGTCCACAGCTCGCCCGCGACGGAGCGTAGCGACGAAGAGCGCGAGTGCGATGGCGGCGCCCACGAGAAACGACGCCACCCGCGCCACAACGCCCAAAGGCAGCGCCAGCGGAATGACATGGAGAAAGCCGAACACCATACCGTAGGAGCCGACGATGACGAAGAGCCGGACGCACAGAGGCACCCGACGGCGCGATGACGCGGAGCCATTCGCCCCCAGCCCATCGGAGACACTCTCTCCCGATGCTTCTGGCGCCTCCCCCTCTCCGTCCTCGCGGGCACGAATGGGCGCGAACGAGCGACGGTAGCTCTCCGGAAAACAGGAGCCAGGAGCCATGGACTTCACGAGGCACAGCCCCGCTGCAACCACCAGCCCCACGTGCAAAAGCTCTGAGACCAGCAGCGAAGAAGTAGCCTCAAGCATGCTGAACAAGCCCTGGACGATAAGGGTGGTCAGCGCCACCACCGCCACGATAGTGCCCATAAACAGCGTGGAACCGACCGTGCAGGCCACCTGACTTGCGACCACGAAAAACCATGCCCCCGAGGCGGCTCCGATAAACTGCACGACAATAACGACGAAGGGCGCGTCAAGCACCGTAAGACAGCCATAGAACAAAAGGATGTTTCCCACTTGCGCAATAAAGAAGACGAGCCAGAACAGACCGTCACCGACCAAGCGGGAGAACCTTCGTCCGCATATCTGCGTCGCAACATAGCCGAAGACAAGCCCGAGCGAATGGGCGTCGCAGGAGAAGGCGCGGATGTTGACCGGCGCGCCCCACAGCGGCGCGAGGTCGAGCATCCAGCTTCCCGATTCGTGCAGCAGCATGGCCGCCGACGCCAGAGCCACAAGCGCCCCAACGATCCACCAATAGCCCTTCGGCGCCCCATCGAACGTTCGCAACGCGCGGGCCGATGCCTTCCTGTCTTCTTCCATGTTCTTCAACCCCCTGCCCCTCACAACTGATCCTCTATCTCCAGCGCAACACGAAGCGCCAAAGGCTCGTCGCCGCCGACCCATCCTCCTGCGATCTCTAGGCTCCTTGCGAGCACTACTTAGCCGACTTAATCATATCACCTGGCGTTTCTCTGAAATCAACAAGAGTTGTTGAGATGGCCAGTCAACCTCAATAAACGTTGCTGATTTTTCCTGCAACGACTCTTTTTATAGTGGGCCTAGCCGTCCGGGCCTTGCACGCAACGGACGGTACGGAAATCCCGAAGCAATTATGGAAGGAGAGGAATCATGAGGACAACCGAAAGCAAGACAACGTCTCGGCTCATCGTGGCCGGAGCCGTCGTCGCCGCCGTGCTCGCTTTGGCTCTAGCCCTGTGGGGCTGTGCGCCAAACGCAACGGGTGCCACCACCGATCAGAAAGGGGACGACAAAGCGACCGAAGAAACAACGACTTCAGCCAGCGTCTATCCGAATTTTACCGAAAAGGCCGCAGGCTTGTTCCCCGACACGTACTTCAACCGCGATATGCTCAACACCGGCAACCGCGGCTGCAATGCGTGTCACGAGAACCTGTTCGACAAAATGGTGAACAAGGAGGGCCTGACCCACATCCTCAGCTACGTTGGCTACGAGAAGGACGGCACCTACAAGGATTGCGAGCCATGCCATCAGGGCCATATGACGTTGACCGGCCCGTACTTGGGCGATGCTATCCACGCGAGTCACTACGGCAACCAGCAGTTCGTTGACGCCAACGGCAACTGTTGGAGCTGCCATGCCGTGAACTCCGACGGCGAGGCCGGCGAGTACCAGTTCATGCTATGGGAGGACTTCTACGAGCAGGCCGCGCTCGGCGGCTACCCGTGGCTCGCCGACGACGAGACCACCCGCGCCTGGGTCGAGTCCCGAGGATACGCTGGCGGCTATCCCACGGAATTCTCCCAGGAAAAATCGCCCAACATCTCTGCGACATTCGCCCAAGATGCCACCGATGCAAAAGATCTGTTCATCGTCAACAACTGGGGTCCCGATGCCATCGATTTGGAGGCTGTGTCGGCCGACAGCAACCCGCTTTCCATCACGGGCGTGAACAACCCGCGCACTTTCACGGTAGAAGAGATCCGCGCCATGCCTCAGACCGAGTTCACCGCCTTCCAGAACTGCGCCACTAACGGCGAGGGCGGCGCACTCATGGAGAACATTCCCATGAAGGGCGTGCCCCTGTCCTACCTCGTGGAGCAGTGCGGCGGCCTGGTAGAAGGCACCAATGCCATGAACGCCTCAGGCAACGACGGCTGGGCAGCCTTCCCGCCCATGGACATGGCGCTCGACCTCATGTATGAGGACTGCTATGTGGTCACCCAGTACTACGGTCAGAACCTCACCGTGGATCAGGGCGCGCCGCTCGTGCTGGTGCCCTGCGGTATGCCGGGCGCCCAATGGGTGAAGCATCTCGGCACCATCGATTTCAAGGTGGCCGATCAATTCATGGATGGCCCGACCTACGCTGCCGCCACGGCGCCTTCCCCGAAGATCAACGTGAACGGCATGTGGTTCCAGAACAACGGCCTGAGCGCAAAGGTGGGCGAGAAAGTCGCTCTTACAGGTGCCTGCACCTCTTGGAGCAAGATAGTCGGCGAACTGGACACCATTCGCTTTAGCTTCGATCTGGGCCAGACTTGGCAGGAATACAAGGTGACCAGTGAGGTGCCCAACTTTGATCCCTACCAGTGGGTCAACTACACGTTGGAGTGGACGCCGTCGGCACCGGGTAAATATCAAGTAAAGCTGGACGCCATAGACACCGAAGGCAACCACATCCCCAACCCCGTCACGCTGTTCGTGAACGTCGAGGAATAGAAAGGGACGGTGACATTCCATGAAATCTCAGACTGTTAAGACCATCGGCGGCGCGATGAGCGCGGTGGCCCTCATCTCCGGAGGCGCCGGCGTGGCCCAGGCCGCTACCATCGAGCCTGCGGCAGCTGCTCCGGCATCTGCGACCACCCTGGCTGCCGCAGATGTCGCAGACACCGAGGCCCCTGCGCGCGCCGTGGAGGGAACCTTTAGCTACACGCAGGACGCCGTGTCCTCCAACGCCGAGATAAGCGGCGTTTTCTGCAAGGCGGCCGCCACGCTGTGCGCGTCGCTGCCCACGTACGGCTGCGAGGCCGTCAAGGCCGCGGCCGTCACCGTGGCGGGCCCCAACGCCTCGTTCACGACCACCGTGGACGAGCTGGCCGGCGAGGAGGAAGCGACCTCCTACGTGATGGCCTGCTCCTGCGCTACCAACGTTGCCGGCGCCATCGCCAACGCCGAGGTCGAGGGCGTCTCTCTGGAAACCCTCGTTCAGATGGCCTGCGCCTAGGCCGTCATCGCCCGCATCCAGGCCATCGCCCGCGACACCCTGGATGCGGAAACCTCATCGGCCTCGCAAGCCCTCGTGTTTGCGGGGCCTTTCTCATATCCCCTTGGTTCTCAGACTCTTGAGACACCGCCCCCGGAAATAGACAGGAATTTTGAGCGGCAAAGCAGCATCTTTCGGAAATAGATGGGAGTTTAGAGCGCTGAAGCGACCCTCCCCGGAAACAGTTACGAGTTTAGAGCGTCATTTTAGGCACAATGCAGCTCTTTCGTGCTCGAAACTCGCATCTATTTCCGAATCCAGCGCTCTCGGCGCTCGAAACTTCCATCTATTTCCGAAATTAGTGCTTTTTGCATCCAAGGCCTCCTCTGCTTTCAGAAGCCTCCTTGCATGCAGCCATGCCAAAGCTAGCGAGAAATCGAAGTGCTTCCAGTGAGCTCACAGGCCAGTCCCGTTGAAGCAGATCAAGCCGCAATTGCAGCAAAAAGGCCGGCCCCTTGCGGGAGCCGACCTTGGTTTCTCGGGCTATCGGCCCTTGGCGCGATGAGCGCTTGAAGCTAGGAAGCGAAGATCTCGATGGTCTCGCCCTCGGCCAGGGTGACCATGGCCTTCTTCCAGGTGCGGGTGCGACCCTCCTGGTAGCGAACGCGCTTCGGCTTCGACTTCACGTTCAGGGTGTTCACCTTGACCACCTTCACGTTGAAGATAGCCTCAATAGCCTGGCGAATCTCAACCTTGTTGGCGTCCTTGGCCACCTCGAAGGTGTAGACGTTGTTCTCCATAGCGTCGTAGCTGTGCTCCGTGATGACGGGGCGGATGATGACGTCGCGGGGATCCTTCTCCATTATGCAAGCACCTCCTCAATGCGGGCCAGGCACGGCTCGGCGATAACGAGGGCCTTGTTGTCGACCAGCTCGTAGGTGTTGATATCGCCCACCGGCAGAATGTTCACCTCGGGGATGTTGCGGAAAGACAGGAAAGCCTCGATGTCCTCGTTGCCGATGACCACGCAGATGCGCTTGCCCTCCAGCCCCAGCGCCTTGATGAGCGCCACGGCGTCCTTGGTGCAGGGCTTCTCGAAGTCCATGTCCTTCACAATGAACAGCTCGCCGTCGGCCAGCTTGGCGGAGAGAGCCGAGCGCATAGCCAGCTTGATCTCCTTCTTGTTGACCTTCTGGTCGTAGCTGCGGGTGTGGGGGCCGAACACGGTACCGCCGCCGACCCACTGGGGAGCGCGAATGGTACCCTGACGGGCACGGCCGGTGCCCTTCTGACGCCACGGCTTCTTGCCGCCGCCGCGAACCATGCCGCGGGTGCGCGTGTTGGCGGTGCCCTGGCGCCAGGATGCCTGCTGCGCCTTCACGGTGCGATGCATCACAGGCACGTTCGGCTCGATGGCGAACACGGCGTCGGAAAGCTCGACCGTGCCGGCGGCAGCGCCCTTCACGTCCTTAATCTCAATAGTTGCCATAGTTGCTGTAACTCCTTGTTACCGATCGTTCCAATTAAGCCATGCGGACGCGGACGATGCCGTTCTTGCCGCCGGGCACCGCACCCTTGACCAGGATGAGGTTCTGCTCCTCGTCGATGCGGACGACTTCCAGGTTCCTCACGGTCACCGTGTCGCAGCCCATGTGGCCCGGAAGCTTGAGGCCCTTGAACACGCGGGACGGCGTGGCGCACTGGCCCACCGAACCGGGAGCGCGATGGAAGTGCGCGCCGTGGCCGCCCGGGCCGCCGCGGAAGCCGTAGCGCTTCATGACGCCGGCGAAGCCCTTGCCCTTGGACGTGCCGGTCACGTCGACCTTCTTCACGTCGGCGAAGGCCGCGACGGTCTGCTCGTCGCCCACCTTGTACTCGCCGGCGTTCTCGACGCGCACCTCGCGCAGGTAGCGCACCGGCTGGGCGCCCTGCTTGGCGAAATGGCCCGCCATGGGCTTGTTGACCTTCTTCTCCTTGATGGCGCCGAAGCCCAGCTGCACGGCCTCGTAGCCGTCGGTATCCACGGTCTTCACCTGGCACACGGTGTTCGGCTCGGCCTGGATAACGGTGACCGGGACGATGCGGTCCTGGTCGTCGAAGATCTGGGTCATGCCGATCTTCTTGCCATAGATAGCGTTAATCATGCCCAAACCTCCTTACAGCTTGATCTCGATGTCAACGCCAGCGGGGAGATCGAGACGCATCAGGGAGTCGACCGTGTTGGGGGTCGGCTCCAAGATGTCGATCAGGCGCTTGTGGGTGCGCATCTCGAACTGCTCGCGGGAGTCCTTGTTCACATGGGGCCCACGGATGACGCAATACAGGTTGCGCTCCGTCGGCAGCGGGATAGGACCGGACACCTTGGCACCCGTCTTCTGGGCGGTATCGACGATGAGGCGCGTGGACTGATCCACGATCTCATGATCGTATCCCTTGAGACGGATGCGAATCTTCTGACTTGCCACTTACATTACCTCCAAATAGAA
>OLPP01001309.1_pt1 | contig 9000 bp, 7 predicted proteins | sample 1643151 | NCBI WGS metagenome assembly OLPP01 (sample SAMEA3136679, study PRJEB25190) | human gut metagenome | biome: human gut; feature: human-associated habitat; material: faeces | place: Austria | collected 2013 | reverse complement strand
TGATACGATCCGTGCAAAGGAACAGGCATTGATGAAACGGTTTTATGAAGGGGTAAAAGAAATCCCGGGAGTCAAAATTTATGGGGATTTCAGCAGCATGGACCGCTGTGCGGTAGTGAGCCTGAATATCAGAGATTATGATTCGGGAGAGGTCAGCGATGCACTTCTGACAGATTATGGGATTTCTACCCGTTCAGGAGGACACTGTGCACCACGGATGCATGAGGCGCTTGGAACCGTAGAGCAGGGGGCTGTCAGATTCAGTTTTTCCCACTATAACACAGAGGAAGAAGTGGATACTGCAATCCGGGCAGTCTGCGAGCTTGCAGAAGAAGAGTAAAATTTTATAAGATCAGAGATTGATAGAAGACCGGTATAGTATTGATAGTATCAATATATATATCGGTCTATTTTAATTATGAATTGGACAAAAAGTTATGCAAAAGGTATAATTATAAGGTAACAAAAAAGCCTTTAATAGTCAAAATGACGAATGAGAGAAAGACGAAGGAGGAAGAGAAATGAATTTATCAGATTCAAAGAAGAAGCTTGCACTTGCGGGGGTTCTGTGTGGGCTTGTAGCTGCATGTCTGGCTTACTTTGGTAATCCGGCAAACATGGCATTCTGTATTGCCTGCTTTATCCGTGATACGGCAGGAGCTCTGGGATTTCACCAGGCCGAAGTTGTACAGTATGCAAGACCGGAGATCATCGGTCTTGTGATCGGAGCATTTATTATTTCAGTGGCAACAAAAGAGTACCGTTCAACAGCAGGATCTTCACCGATGATCCGCTTTATCCTTGGTATGGTAATTATGATTGGTTCCCTGATTTTCCTTGGATGCCCGCTCCGTATGGTAATCCGTATGTCAGCAGGTGACCTGAATGCATGGGTAGCACTGATTGGATTTGTACTTGGAGTAGGAACAGGAGCATTTGCCCTGAAAAAAGGATTCAGCCTTGGACGTGCGCATGAGACGAATAAAGAAAGTGGAGCAGTGCTTCCGGTATTGATGCTTGGTATTCTGATCCTTGCAACTTGCTCAACACTTCTCAAAGCAAGTGAAGCAGGTCCTGGAAGTCTTCATGCACCAATTATCATGTCACTGATCGGCGGACTTATTTTCGGAGCACTTGCTCAGAAATCAAGAATGTGCTTCGCCGGCGGAATCCGTGATGCGATCTTAATGAAGAACTTTGATCTTCTTACAATTATTGCAGGTCTTTTTGTAGTAATGCTGATCTTCAACCTGGCAACAGGAAGATTCGTACTTGGATTTAACACACCTGGAATCATTGCACATTCCAACCATCTGTGGAATATCCTTGGCATGTATGCAGTAGGATTCGCGGCAGTTCTTGCCGGCGGATGCCCGCTTCGCCAGCTGATCCTTGCAGGACAGGGCTCTTCTGATTCAGCAGTGACAGTATGTTCTTTGCAGCAGCACTTTGCCATAACTTCGGACTTGCATCAAGCGGAACCGCAATGAATGCAGAGACTGGAAAGGTTGTTGCGGGAGCAGTTACTCCGAACGGAAAGGTTGCTTGTATCATCTGTATTATTGCATGCTTTATCATTGCATTTACGAACAAGAGAGAACAGGCAAAATAATCAGAAGTTACAAAATTTGGATAGATAATCCATAAGGAATATGATATGCTAGGAAGGCAGGTAAAAAATATGAAAGAAGTAGATGCAAGAGGACTTTCGTGTCCGGAACCGCTGATGCTTACCGCAGAGGCACTGAAGAATGCAAACGGACCGATCAAGGTTCTTGTGAGCGAACCTCACCAGAAGACGAACATTGAGAAGTTTGCGAAGGACAAAGGAAAGAAGGCAACTTCTACCGAGAAGGGCTCTGAATTTGAAATTGTGATTGAATAATGAGAAAAAAAGAGTTAAAGCTGGTCATCACATTCCATACAACAGCGGATGCGATGGCGATGGAAAAAGAATGTAAAAAAGTTGGTGCACAGGGACGTATGATTCCGGTGCCGAGAAGTATTTCAGCAGGATGCGGGCTTTCCTGGTGCGCACCACTGGAATGCAGGGAAGAACTGAAAAATGTCATGCAGGGAATCGGTCTTGAAGAAGAAGAGATCCACGAGTGTATGGTATAAGAAGAGGTAAAACGAGGAAACCGCAAGATGAGGAATCATTTTTGCGGTTTCCTTTTTCCGTTTACTGAGAATATTCGTGGAACAAGAAAAATAATTTTTTCCATTTAGAGACTAGAATATGGTATACTTATAGATAATGGAAAAATTTATGAATTTACAGAAAGGCAAGGCATGCAGTTACGTTTTGAAATTCCGGAGGGTTTCTGGAGTCTGTTCCGTTCTGTGAACAGAGAGACATACATTGAGGCTTTGATGGCGATCAATGAAGAATACCAATACAGCAATTATTTCCTGACCAGGGAAGCCTGTATTCAGGTGCTTCGGGATCTGTATATGAAGAAACAGATCGAACTTAAGCGGGAGGAAGATGAGACTGAGTTTGATATGTTGGAGACTCCGTCGGCAAGGATTCTGAACTGGCTGATCCGAAAAGGATGGCTGAAGAAAATTGAAGATTATAATACATTGGTGACGAATATCGTAATTCCGGATTATGCAGCAATATTTGTGGATGCCTTTGAGCGGCTTTCTACGGAGGACCTGGAGGAGACAGAGATCTATATCCAGAATGTCTATGCGACATTGTTCTCGTTTAAAAATGATCCGAGGGTGAATCTGAATATGCTCCGGACAGCACTTATCAATACCAGACGGCTCAACAAAGCACTGCAGGATATGCTGCATAACATGGATAAATTTTTTGCAAGGCTTCTGGAACAGCAGTTTTACGGGGATCTTCTGAAAGAGCATCTGGACGGATATGTGGAAGAGATTGTCCGGAAAAAATACCATATACTGAAGACTTCGGATAATTTTTATATCTATAAGACAGATATCAAAGAATGTCTGCGTCAGATGCGGGATGATGAGGAATGGATCGAGAAGATCCGTGAGCGCGCCCGTGCAACCGGAGATACGGGAGAAGATGTGCTGGAACTTCTGGATATGATCGAGAGAGGCTTTGATGATATCGAGCACCGCATTTCCAATATGGATAAGGAGCACAGTAAATATGTGCGTGCGACGGTGACAAGACTGAATTATCTTCTGAGCGGAGAGAGCGACACGAAGGGACTGGTTATTCAGCTCCTGAACCGGATGTCAGAGGATGACTATGAAGAGGTCATTCAAAAGACGGGGGAGAAGATGAATCTGTCTTTGGTCGAAATCCTGTCAGAAAAATCCCTTTATAAGCGAAGAAAAAACCGGAAGGATTTTGTAAGTCAGATGGCACCGGAAGAAGAAGTGGATGATCTGGACAGGGAAGATGTGCTCAGATTGAACCGGATCAAGCGCAGATTCAGCAAAAAGCAGATTGAAGAATTTATCGAAGAGCATATAGAGAAAGATGTGCTGGATACAGAAAAACTTTCCCTTACATCAGAGGAGGATTTTGAAAAGCTGATTCTGGCATATGACTTAAGTACCCGTAAGAACAGCAAATATAAAACGCTGGAAGAGGATGCGGAGACGATTGAAAAGAACGGATACCGTTATCCTGCACTGAAGTTTGTAAGAAGACATTTATAGAAAAAGAAGACAAAATTGGAGAGAATGAATGATAGAATATTTTGAGCAGCTTACGCAGGAAGAACAGGAAGATCTGACAGATGTGATCAGGCTTCTCTATAGACAGACATTTCTTCTGGAGAGGAAGTTTGACAAGCGTGCGGGCAGACTCCAGTATCAGAGAGAGCACCGTATCTGCGAAAAGCACATTGATTTTCTGAAAATGTATTTCCAGATTGCCGGCATTACGTTATGCGAGAATGTACATCTGGGTCTGATCTATATTCAGGATGAGATGGTCTGGGGAGAAAAGCTTCCGCGTCTTGCGACTATTTACATATTATTGCTGAAACTGATCTATGATGAGCAGATGGCATCGGTTTCGTCGAGCAGCCAGATTGTGACAACCTTGGGGGCACTCAACAGAAAAGCAGGAGATTTTCGCGTGCTTCGCAGTATCCCGTCACCGACCGAGATGAAAAGAACTATTGCCATGCTGAAAAAATACCAGCTGATCGAGCCATTGGATGTACTGGAAGAGTTAAATGAAAGTACAAGACTTCTGATCTATCCGTGTATCCATGCAGTATTGCAGGGAGATGCGGTGAGAAAAGTTCTGGAATCATTTGGAAACAGCCGGGAAGAAGAGGAGGAGACTCTTGGAGACATTGGATAACAGGCAGCCGTTCTGGGCGATTTCAAAAATCTGCCTGAACAACTGGCATTATATAGACAGAAAAATACTGACTTTGAGTGAAGGAATCAATTTTTTCACCGGGCATTCCGGAAGTGGAAAATCAACGGTTATCGATGCAATTCAGATTGTGCTCTATGCTAACACGGACGGACGTGGATTTTTTAATAAAGCGGCAGCAGATGATTCCGACCGTACCTTGATCGAGTATTTGCGCGGAATGGTAAACATCAGTGAAAATAATGAGTCCCAGTATCTGCGAAATAAGAATTTTTCCAGTACGATCGTGATCGAGCTGGAACAGACGAGAACCCATGAGAAACAGTGCGTGGGCGTTGTATTTGACGTGGAGACAGCAACAAATGAGATCAACCGCCTGTTTTTCTGGCACAGAAGCGGTCTGCTTGCGAATGCTTACCGGGGAGAAAAGAGATGTCTTTCTACTGTGGAAATAAGAGAGTATCTGCAGCGTACCTTTGGTGAAGAGGCATTCTACTGTGGACCGAGCAATGAGCGTTTTCGCCGTCAGCTTTATGATGTGTATCTGGGCGGATTGGATAAAGAAAAGTTCCCACGTCTTTTTAAGCGGGCAATCCCGTTTCGGATGAATATCAAGCTGGAAGAATTTGTAAAAGAATATATCTGTATGGAACAGGATATCCAGATTGAGGATCTGAAAGAAAGTATCATGCAGTATGGCAGAATGCGCAGCAAGATTGAGTCAACGATGGAAGAGATTGAGGAACTGAAGAAGATCGATGGAATCTATCAGGATTTTGATGATAAGCGAGAAAAAAGCAGGGAATGTGACTACCGTCTTACCCGTCTGGAAATGCTCCGGCTGCAGGCGGACATCCAGGGACTCCATGATAAGATTAAAACCAGAGAAGAAGGTATCAAGGTACAGGAGCATACGAAAGCCGAGCTGATGCGCCAGAGTGGAGAACTGCAAAAGGAGCATGAGGAGCTGTTACTTCGTCTGAATAACAGTGGTTATAAAGCACTGGAAGCAGAACTTGCAGGACTTAACGAGACTCTGGAACATCTGGGAAAAAGCAGGGCGAGTCTCACAAAGACAGCACAGAGACTTGCAGCATGGAAGGAACAGGAGATTACGTCCAACCAGACAATCTGGGATATTGATAAGTTTGAAGCCGGTACGATTTCGGAGGGTGAACTTACAAGGCTGAAAGAAAATATCGCACAGATGCGTGCGGAGATCGAAGAAGAACGTCGGGATACGGACAGTACACTTCGTCAGATCAAGAAAGAAGAACGAGAAGCCAAAGAAGAGCTAAAAGAGCTGAAACAGGGAAGAAAAGCATATCCAAAAGAGCTGGAAGAAGCAAGGCTGGAATTACAGAACCGGTTGCAGGAGAATTGTGGAAAATTTGTTTCCGTGCAGATCCTTGCAGATCTTCTGGAAATCCGGGATGAAAGATGGCACAATGCAGTGGAAGGCTATATGGGAAATAATAAACTTCTGCTGATCGTAGAGCCGAAATACGCAAAAGCGGCAATGGATATTTATCAGGAGATGGATAAGAAGAAATTCTTCCGTGCTGCAATTCTGGATACGGAAAAGGTTATGGAAGAAGAGCACATTGTCCGGCAGGGCGCTCTTGCAGAAGAAGTAAAAGCAAAAGAAAAATACGTGCAGTCTTACATCAATTTCTTTCTTGGTAATGTCATGAAATGTGAGAACATTGAGGAACTCAGGGAGTGCAGGATTGGTGTGACACCGGACTGTATGCTGTATCACAGCTATCGTCTGCAGCATATTAATCCGGAAAATTATACGAGACGTGCTTATATCGGAGAGATTAGTCTCCGCCAGAGGATCCGGCAGCTTCAGAAGCACTGTGATGAGCTTCAGGAGAAGAGGCTTCCACTTGCGGCACTTGTGGAAGAGGCAAAGAAACTTCTGGAACTGGAAGCAATGTCACTTCCGACAGAGGATTATATCAGCCAGATCCTGGATGCAAAGGCGATAAAGGGAAAAGAAACCCGTAAGAAAGATTTACTTGAAAAGCTACAGAAACTGCGTGCAGAATCAGTCGATACTCTGGAAGCACAGATGAAAGAAGTGCAGGAAAGACGGGATGCAAAGCAGAAAGAGATCACGAAGACAGAGAAAGAAATTTGGAAAAACGGGGAAGAAATCGAAAAATTCAGAAACAGTATTACAGAGTCGGAATTTGCACTTTCTGGAATCCAGAAAGAATTTCAGGAAAACGAAAGGTTTGAGAAGCAGTTTGAAGAGTATCTGGAAGCACAGAAAAGCAGAAACTATATTTATTTAAAAGAGGCAAGTGCAAGGCAGCTGCAGCAGCTTGGAAAGAAAAAAGAAGAGATCTATCAGGAGTTGGTGGCAGCCCGCAGTGCTTATACCCAAAAATATACGCAGCGTAATTTTTCAGTGGTAGAAGAAGATAATAAGGTTTATCAGGAGCTTCTGGAAAGCCTGTCGTGTGATAATCTGGAAACCTACCGGCAGGCAGCGAATGAACAGGCAAAGGCAGCGGTTGAGCACTTCAAGGATGACTTTGTTTTCAAGATCCGCAGTGCGATCCGCGAGGCCTACCAGAGAAGAGATGAGCTGAACCGGATCATCAGCCGGCTGGATTTCGGAAAAGATAAGTACCAGTTTGTGATCACGAAGAATAAGGGTGCAGACGGAAAGTACTATAAGATGTTTATGGATGATACCCTGCAGATCAATCCGGCACAGCTTTCAGGTTCTATTGAGAACCAGATGAATCTGTTCACGATGGAGCATGAAGAAAACTACGGTGATATGATGAATGAACTGATCGGCATATTTATCCCACCGGAAAATGCTACCCATGAGGAACTGGAAGAGGCGAAGAAAAATATGGACAAGTACGCGGATTACCGTACTTATCTTTCGTTTGATATGCAGCAGATCGTCCAGGGTGAGGAAGATATGAAAATCGGTCTTGGCAAGATGATCCGCAAGAATTCCGGAGGAGAAGGACAAAATCCTCTTTATGTTGCACTTCTTGCAAGCTTTGCACAGATTTACAGGATCAATCTTTCCCCGAAAATCCACAGGAATCCGACACTCAGACTGGTCGTTCTGGATGAGGCATTTTCAAAAATGGATGCCGAGAAGGTGGCAAGCTGTATTGCGCTGATCCGTGGACTTGGTTTCCAGGCGATCATCAGTGCCACAAATGATAAGATCCAGAATTATCTGGAAAATGTTGATAAAACCTTTGTATATGCCAACCCGAATAAACGGCATATATCAATTCAGGAATTTGAAAAAACCGAGTTCGCACAGCTTGCGGATGAGGAAGAACAGGGGTGATAGAAAATGTATCTGGTAGACAGGATTATAGAAAGATGTGAGAACAGCAGCCGTGACTGGCGGGAAGGAGCGACTGGAGGGAGGACCCTTCGGATCACACAGGAGGATTATGATGCCTGTGGGAAAGAAGAGCTGATCGAAGAGGTGCAGCGCCTGGAAAGAGCAGGACTTCTGACTGTGAAAAAATGGGTTGTCCCAGACAGCGATGTAGAGCTTGTGGCATATCAGGTAGAGCATCTTCCGGATTTTTACCGTCTTGCAGACAGCGAAAGTGGAGAAGAATACTGGCCGAAGCAGGCGAAGGTAAATTATTATATACGTATGATTGACCAGGAGCTTTCGGAAGGCTTTCAGAAAGAATGGATCGAGAATTATCTGGAAAAGCTGAAAGAGCGGATCGCAGAAGGTGATCTGCCGAAAAATATAGAGAAGCTGGAAAAATATCTGGACTGTTACCGGGGACTGGACTCTCTGGAAGAACCGATGATGAAGCGGATTTTCAGTAAACGCTATCTGAAGGACAGCAAGATCTTCGAGCGGGAGATGGAACGAAATGTGGTGACGGCTGCAAGGAGATATTGCCCGGAGATTACGGCAGATATGGATATCCAGACGGTTCTGGAGCAGCTGCTGATCGAAGAAAATTCCCAGGAACTGGCAGTTAAGGGACCGCTTAAACTGAAGATCTGGAAAGGATCAGAAGCAAAAAGAGTGGATCTTTCCGATTTTACATATGGAGTTGTGCTGAACAGCCAGACAGTCAAGCATGCAATGGTTGAGGTAGAGCAGCCGGCACTGAAAAAAATCGTGACGATCGAGAATAAGACGAATTACCTTGCGATGGAATATGATCCGGAGATCCTTTATATCTACAGTCATGGATATTTTTCACCACTTGAAAGAGAATTTCTGAAGAAGCTGCAGAGAGTGATCGAAGGGAAAGACGTGGAAGTATTCCACAGCGGAGATATGGATTACGGTGGAATCCGGATTTTTGAATATATCCAGAAGCATATTTTCCCGGGAATAAAGCCATTGCAGATGGATGTGGAGACCTACGAGAAATACGAAGAATATGCGAAAACAATCTCGAAAGAGACGATGGAAAAGCTGGAAAAGGTAAATGTTCCACTTTTAGAGGAGTTAAAAGAAAAGCTTCTTGAAACCGGAAAGGGAATCGAACAGGAAAGCTTCCTGATTGAAGAATAGAGTGCAGTGCTTAAGGGAAAAGTGCGGCAGTGAAAAGAAAAAGACCAGAATGCCCTGGTAGTGGGGCGGGTTCTGGTCTTTTTGTGTATACGATGAGCCAAGTGCAGATTTGTGCTTGCACAAGGATCTGCAT
>OLPP01001307.1_pt1 | contig 9043 bp, 9 predicted proteins | sample 1643151 | NCBI WGS metagenome assembly OLPP01 (sample SAMEA3136679, study PRJEB25190) | human gut metagenome | biome: human gut; feature: human-associated habitat; material: faeces | place: Austria | collected 2013 | reverse complement strand
TAGAGTGTTTGACTACGGATCAAAAGGTTAGGGGTTCGACTCCTCTTGGGCGCGTCGATACGGAATAGTATATTCCGTATTTTTTTTTGTTGATTCTAAAGGATTTATTTAACAAAAAGCGTTCTTCTTTCTTTCTATTACCAAATTCGTTATAATTAAGGTCAATATTAGTCAAAGGGAATGAATAAGATGGCACATCAGAATACCTCGGATTTAATTGAATCATATATAAAGAAAATTCTGGAAAATAGTGAAATGATCGAGATTCGAAGGATTGAAATGGCAGACCTCTTTAACTGTGTTCCTTCACAAATCAACTATGTGATTAATACCCGTTTTACCATCCAACGCGGTTATTTAGTAGAGAGCAAACGCGGGGGTGGCGGTTATATACGAATTGCGAAAGTAAGAATTTCAGATAAAAAACAGTTACTTGAGCAGATAAATCAGTTGTTTGATGATACAATCAGTGAGAAAAATGCTTTTGCTATTATTCAAAAACTTTATGAAGACCAAATAATTACAAAAAAAGAAGGAAACTTGATGTTAAGTGCAATTGCAAAAAACACATTGAATTTCAATGAATTTGAAGATCATACACGTGCTCGGATTCTCCGAGCATTTCTGGAACGTTTAAGTTATGAAGATGGGAAGTGAGATTAGATGGAAGAACTTTTTACTGAAAGAGCCCAAGCGGTATTAGAAATTGCACAAGAAGAAGCAAAACGATTAAAACATCAATCAGTTAGTTCAGAGCATGTTTTACTAGCATTAGTAGTTGAACAAAATGGAATTGCTGGAAAAGTATTACGTGAAATGGATTTGAATGAGACAGAAATTTATGAAGAAATTGAACATCTGATTGGTTATGGCGGTATCCGTTCTTACCCTAAAGGAGTCTTTCTTCCATATTCTCCAAGAATGAAACAAGTTTTTGCTTTAGCTAGCAGCGAAGTAAAGAAAACGAGTTCTCAAAAAGTTGGAACAGAACATATTTTGATGAGCTTATTAAAAGATGAAAGTATCATGGCTACTCGAATCATGATCAACTTAGGTATCAGCCTTTCAAAAGCCCGACAAGTTCTGAAACACAAAATGGGACTAGCTGGTGATTCGGGTGGAAAGGGAATGAATCGTCGTAGAAATATACAAGATAAACGGCAAACACCGCAAGGAACACCTACACTGGATTCATTAGCACGTGATTTGACGAAATTAGCAAAAGAAAACAAGTTGGACCCAGTTGTTGGTCGTTCTAGAGAAGTGAAACGGCTTATTCAGATTCTTAGCCGACGGACAAAGAACAACCCTGTACTGGTGGGCGAACCTGGTGTAGGTAAAACAGCCATTGCTGAAGGACTAGCACAAAAAATCATTTTAGGAGAAGTACCAGAAGACATGCAAGAAAAGCGCCTGATGATGCTTGATATGGGATCTTTGGTTGCTGGTACGAAATATCGCGGTGAATTTGAAGATCGAATGAAAAAAGTCATCGACGAAATCTATAATGATGGTCAAGTAATCTTATTCATTGATGAATTGCATACCTTGATTGGTGCAGGTGGAGCAGAAGGAGCAATTGATGCTTCGAATATCTTGAAACCGGCGTTAGCTCGAGGAGAATTACAAACGATCGGAGCAACGACCCTAGATGAATATCAAAAATATATCGAAAAAGATTCTGCATTAGAGCGACGTTTTGCACGAATTCAAGTAGATGAACCAACTCCTGAAGAAGCGGAAGAGATTCTTCAAGGATTACGTTCAAGATATGAAGAGCACCACGGGGTAGAGATTACAGATGAAGCTGTGCGGGCAGCAGTGAATCTTTCTGTTCGTTATATCACTTCTCGTAAACTACCTGATAAAGCGATTGATTTGATTGATGAATCAGCAGCGAAAGTCCGTTTGGATCAAACCGATCACTTAACAAAATCAACTGTAATCAAATTAGAAATTGATGAATTAGTACAAGAAAAAGAAGCAGCAATCCAAAAACAAGACTTTGAAAATGCTGCGCAATTACGTAGACAAGAAAAAGCACTACGTAAAAAGCTACAAAAAGTTTCTGCAATCGAAGCAAAACAGGAACAAGGATATGCTGATCGTGTAACAGAAGAAGATGTTGCTACAGTTGTATCGGAGTGGACTGGTGTCCCTCTACAGCAGTTGGAGAAAAAAGAAAGTGAACGTTTGTTAGAATTGGAAGGTCTCCTGCATGAACGTGTGGTTGGTCAAGATGAGGCTGTCAAAGCAGTTTCACGCGCCATCCGTCGTGCACGAAGCGGCTTGAAAGATCCTGACCGTCCAATTGGGTCATTTATGTTCCTTGGACCAACTGGTGTCGGAAAAACAGAATTGGCCAAAGCACTTTCAGAAGTCATGTTTGGAAGCGAAGATGCCCTGATCCGTGTTGATATGTCAGAATTTATGGAAAAATACAGTACAAGCCGATTAATCGGATCTCCTCCAGGATACGTAGGGTATGATGAAGGTGGACAGTTGACAGAAAAAATTCGTCAAAAACCATATTCAGTGATTCTCTTAGACGAAGTGGAGAAAGCACATCCAGATGTTTTCAATTTACTTCTGCAAGTATTGGATGATGGTCATTTAACAGATTCTAAAGGTAGAAAAGTGGACTTTAGAAATACGATCATGATTATGACTTCAAATATCGGAGCGACACAAATCCGAGAAGAAAAAAATGTCGGATTTAATGTCCAAGATGTCACGAAAGATCACAAAGCCATGCAAAAACGTATCTTAGAAGAGTTAAAGAAAGCTTTCCGACCTGAATTCTTGAATCGAATTGATGAGACTGTCGTCTTCCATTCATTGAGTAAAGATGAAATCCATACAATCGTCCAAATCATGAGTAAAGCGATTATCAAGCGATTGAAAGAACAAGATATTCAAGTGAAAATCACCCCATCTGCAATCGATGTGATCGGGAAAGCCGGATTTGATCCTGAATATGGTGCACGTCCAATCCGTCGCGCACTTCAAAAAGAAATTGAAGATCGATTGAGCGAGGCGTTGCTTGGCGGAGAGATTCGTTTAGGTGACCACGTAACAGTAGGTGCTTCAAAAGGAAAGATCACATTGAATGTTCGCGGACCTAAAAAGGAAACAGTAGGTTCCCTATAGGTACTTGGTCTATGTAGCTGAATTTTTATAATAGTAAGACTTGATTAAGAGGTTGTGACAAGTTTTTTGTCACAATCTCTTTTTATATTTGGACAGAATATATCGAACTTTATTTTGACTTTTTGTGAAATAATTTTCAAAAATCCGACTTTAAATAGAAGAAGTATTGGAAAGTTTTTAGAGCTATGCTACTATTATGAAGTTGTAGGAGGAGGAAATTATGATCGAACTCATAACCACAGTAGAGACTATCAAACAAGCAGAACAGTTGCTTGCTGCAGGTGCAGACACACTATATTTCGGTGAAGAGCAATTTGGATTGCGTCTGCCTGCTTCATTTACACGAGAAGAACAGCGACAATTAGTAGAATTAGCACACAAGCATGGTAAAAAAGCAAATATTGCTGTAAATGGGATCATTCATCCTGAAAAAATGAAAAATGTACCTGAATATTTGGCTTTTTTAAAAGAAATAAACGTAGATGTGATCACAGTTGGTGATACAGGTATCATTTATACGATGAAAAAAAATCCTGAATTGCGTATACCGTATATTTATGATGCTGAAACATTAGTAACGAGTGCACGTCAAATCAATTTTTGGGCGAAAAAAGGCGCAGTTGGCGCAATACTTGCTCGTGAAGTTCCTTTTGAAGAGATGAAGGCGATGGAAGAAAAACTCGACATCCCTGTAGAAATCCTTGTGTATGGTGCTACATGCATCCATCAATCCAAACGTCCACTGCTACAGAATTACTATAACTATACGAAGCAAGACGAACAAAAAGATCGTGAAAGAGGTCTTTTTATCTCGGAACCTAAAAAAGAAGAGACACATTATTCTATTTATGAAGATAGTCATGGCACACATATTTTTGCCAGTAATGATCTAAATCTCTCGAATGAATTGAATGAACTTTATCAGCATCATTACCGTACATGGAAATTGGACGGGTTATTTACTCCAGGCGAAAATTTCGTGAATATCACTCAACTATTCGCCGAAGCAAAAAAACAAATTTTAGAAGGTAGCTGGGATCAAGCAAAAGCAGAAAAATTGACGAGCGAAATCAACAAATTACATCCTGAAAACCGTGAATTAGATACAGGATTCTTTTATATTGATCCTTCTGCTATCAAATAAGGAGTATGATGAATGAAATGACAGTAAAAAGAAAATTGAAACGTCCAGAAGTCTTAGCGCCAGCAGGAACACTGGAAAAGTTAAAAACAGCGATCCATTATGGAGCAGATGCAGTATATATTGGCGGAAATGCGTATGGTTTAAGAAGCCGTGCAGGCAATTTTACTTATGAAGAAATGGCTGAAGGGGTTGCTTTTGCAAAAGAACACGATGCAAAAGTGTACGTGGCTGCTAATATGGTCACCCATGAAGGAAATGAAGAAGGCGCTGGGGAATTTTTCCGCAGTCTGCGCGATGTCGGTATTTCTGCAGTGATCGTTTCTGATCCAGCTTTGATCGAAATTTGCGCGACAGAAGCTCCAGGTCTGCCGATCCATTTATCCACTCAAGCTTCAGCAACCAATTTTGAGACATTGGAATTCTGGAAAGAGGAAGGGTTGGAACGTGTCGTTTTAGCTCGTGAAGTTTCAATGGAGGAAGTGGCAGAGATCCGTAAAAATACGGATATCGAAATCGAAGCATTTATTCATGGAGCCATGTGTATCTCTTATTCTGGTCGCTGCACATTGTCTAACCATATGTCAATGCGGGATGCGAATCGTGGCGGATGCTCTCAATCTTGTCGTTGGAAATATGGATTGTTCGATATGCCTTTTGGTCAAGAACGAAATAGTTTGACTGATACAGGAGAAATTGAAGAAGAATTCTCGATGAGTGCAGTTGATATGTCCATGATCGAGCATATTCCAGAATTGATTGAAAACGGCGTAGACAGCTTCAAGATCGAAGGAAGAATGAAATCGATCCATTATGTATCTACAGTGTCAAACGTCTATAAAGCAGCTGTAGACAGCTATATGGAAGATCCTGAAAACTATGTCTGCAAACAAGAATGGATCGACGAGTTATGGAAAGTGGCACAACGAGAGTTAGCTACAGGCTTTTATTACAATACACCAACTGAAAACGAGCAATTATTTGGTGAACGTCGTAAAATCCCAGTATATAAATTTGTCGGTGAAGTATTATCTTATGATGAGGCAACACAGATTGCTACGATACGTCAGAGAAACTTATTCTCTGTAGGGGATGAAATCGAATTTTATGGTCCAGGGTTCAGTCATTTCAGTCAAACAGTCGAAATCATGCATAATGAAGAAGGGGAATCCATTGACCGAGCACCAAATCCAATGATGGTTTTGACCATGCCAGTCGCACAACCAGTGAAACCTGGAGATATGATCCGGAAACGTAAATAAAGAAAAAGCTGATACATCCTTGTTTCAAGCATCTTCGCATACAAAATCCAAGAAAAGTGTTACACTTGTTTTCTGTAGAAAAAGGATCGTTAAATAAAGGTTTTGATTGATCTCTTCAATAAGGAGGAACAAAATGCAAATATATGATTACATCGTAATTGGTGGCGGCTCTGGCGGTATTGCTTCAGCAAACAGAGCAGGGATGCATGGCGCAAAAGTTTTGCTGATTGAAGCAAATGAATTAGGCGGAACCTGTGTCAATGTCGGTTGTGTACCTAAAAAAGTCATGTGGCAAGCAAGTACGATTTTGGAAACAATTGAACGTGATGCTCCAAGTTACGGCATCCAAGCAGATTTAAAAAGTGTCGATTTCGCCGGTCTAGTAGAAAGACGAGAAAAATATATTGATTTTCTACACGGTGCTTACCAAAGAGGATTAGATAGCAATCATGTCGAGGCTATAAAAGGATATGCTACTTTTATCGATAGTCAAACGATCGAAGTAAACGGTGAAACTTATCATGCGCCTAAAATCTTGATTGCAACTGGAGGCCGTGCAAGCAAGATGAGCATTCCTGGTGGTGAGTACGCCATTGATTCAAATGGATTTTTTGAATTAAAGGAATTACCTAAGAGAGCAATTGTTTTAGGTGCTGGATACATCGCAGCTGAACTTTCAGGTGTATTTCGTGGTTTAGGTAGTGAAGTCATGTGGGCATACCGAAAAGAACGTCCACTTAGAACGTTTGATAACATGCTTTCGGACAATCTGATCCAAATGTACCAAGAAGCTGGGATCAAGACTTACGCACATCATATTGCTAAAGAAATCACTAAAAATGATGACGAATACACGGTGTTATTTGAAAATGGCGAAACCTTAACTGGCGATTGTGTCCTTTTTGCAGGCGGGCGTGTACCGAATACTGAAAATTTAGGTCTGGAAAATACAAATGTCGAATTGGACGAAAAAGGATTTATTAAAGTAGATAAATACCAAAACACAACGGATGAACATATTTTTGCAGTTGGTGATGTGATCGGTAAATTAGACTTGACTCCTGTTGCAATCGCAGCTGGCCGACGTTTGTCGGAACGTTTGTTTAATGGGAAGAAAGATTCTTATCTGGACTATAATCTTGTTCCGACAGTTGTCTTTACGCATCCACCAATTGCAACGATTGGTTTGACAGAAGAAGAAGCATTGGAAAAATATGGCGAAAATGAATTGAAAGTTTATCGTTCACGCTTTACTCCAATGTACTTTGCTTTGAATGATTATCGCCAAAAATGCGAAATGAAATTGATTTGCGTCGGAAAAGAAGAAAAAATTGTCGGCTTGCATGCTATTGGTGTAGGTGTCGATGAAATGCTACAAGGTTTTGCTGTGGCTATCAAGATGGGCGCAACAAAAGAAGACTTTGATAATACAGTAGCCATCCATCCAACAGGGGCGGAAGAATTCGTAACGATGCGATAATTTAATACTAGCAATTCCAGCAGCTTTTTATTGAATAAATCAATGTAAAACCAGAAAATCAGTATACTGATTTTCTGGTTTTTTGTTTTTTAACTATTTATGTAAGATTGCTTCGATATTTTCCCAAAACGAATAAGTAGGGAAGTTGGATATTTTGATCATCTTCGTATTCAGCTGGTTCCTATCTAAAGGAAAGTCAGTCAAAACCAAATCATATTGATTGATCAACCGATAGTTCAAATCAAAAAAGCTATCCTGATATTCTTTTATTTCTTTTATCTCAGGAAATTTTTTAGTTAACAATTCCTTATATAAGAAACAAACTTTCGGTTCTTGAGAAGAAAGGATCATGACTGTATATGTCTTTTTTTTTTGGAATGATTCGATCAATAAGAGCTGGAGACAGCAAAACCAGTTCTTCCAGCAATTCTTCATATAATAGACGATTGGTTAGAATAAACGAATAATTTTCTTCCACCAATGCTTGTTCATAAAAAGAAAGAATGAGTGGATCCGATTTCAAGACGATCACAAAGAATTGTTTAAAGGAATTGGTTAGAAAAGGTAAAAACTCCTTCTTGAAAGAAATCAAATGATACAAGTAATTTAATTGCTGATCAGATAACATTGTATCAGTAGATAAAGAACGATAGAAATTTTGTGACAAGTTTCTTAATTTTTTGATTTCATGAGCTGGCGCCTTTACAGAAGCAAAATGGATCATTTGGCTGATTGGACGCAAAAGTTCACTAGCTGTTTCTTTAGTTAAATAGAAATGATAATTTTTCTCCATAACGGAGCAAAATGTAATGTTATTTTTCGTTCGCTCAAAAAATAAATCAATATCCATTTCGAGAGGTTGGCTTTTCAACTGATCGGATAATTTATGTTTCTTTCCGATCCGGATAATAGAAATCAAAAAATAATAAATCAAAAACAGCTGTTTGTGGCCAGATAGTTTGTTTAATGGAGGATAAAGTTTCATGTATCGTTTGATAGCTGCAGACAATATTTGGGAATGAGGAAGTTGATCCGGTGTATAGATCTCCTCAAATAAACTGCAGTAAAAAAAACGTATTTGTCTCTCCTCACCTTGAATATGTACATATGGAGTAGTGTGGATTCTAAAAAGAAATCCTCGCTTTTGAAAGGATTCATTCAGAAACATAATGATTCTGCGAATACTTGCTGTACTTAGAAATAACTGATCAGCTAGTTTAGCAATACAAGGTTCTTGCATCAAAATGATTTTCAACAATTGTATATGGCTTGAATGTTTTAAGATAGTACTCGTGATGCTTTCTAAATTATATTCACAAGGTAATCTCAAAGAAACTTTCTGTTGCTCGTCGATATGAATAGATGCCGGAGAATGAACAAAATTAAATGCGGCAATATCAGATAAGAGTGTTTTTTTGTTACAGCAATTTTCTTCGCTAAGTCTTCTAAATAAAATGAATCCATACTCAAAAGCATGGCTAATCTTAACTGTCTTTCTGATAATTTTTCAAGCATAGTTATATCTTCTGTCATATTTCCATCTGCGTTTTTTAAGAAATAATAGATAAAACGCTCCTTCACTTCCTTTCTTTTCTTTTCGGTCGTTCTTAACCATTATCCCACGTTATAGAGAAAATTAATTCATTTGTATGTTTGTTCAACAATTTTAAGCAACAGGCAGAATAAACAGCAAAAACAGCAAAAACAGAATGCTTTGACCTCATATTTTTGTTAATTAAAATAACTAAATAACCATAAAATGAATAGTTGGATGTTTTTTATTTTTGTTATTTTTAATTATGTATTTATAAATCATTATTGTACTCTCTATATTTACAGTAAAAAAATAAAACATAAATAAAAAGCTTAGATAGAAATATCATGCTTATGTTCTTTAGATTATTGTTATTTAAAATAGCAAATATAACTGCTGAATGAAAACTAAACCAACTATACTTTTAATTATTTTATATAAAATTGTTTTTTTATTTATATCTTCGAGGGTTGAAA
>OLPP01001283.1_pt1 | contig 9345 bp, 7 predicted proteins | sample 1643151 | NCBI WGS metagenome assembly OLPP01 (sample SAMEA3136679, study PRJEB25190) | human gut metagenome | biome: human gut; feature: human-associated habitat; material: faeces | place: Austria | collected 2013 | reverse complement strand
ACAACTGCAGTTGTTGCTTTGATAAGATTTCCTTTAAATACGTTTGTTCCAATGATAACACTGGCAAGTCCGATAACGATCGTTCCAGTTCCCATAGAGATTTCAAAGAATCTCTGTTGCTGACACATAACACTTCCAGCTAATGCAACTAATCCGTTTGAGATCGCAAGTCCTACGATCTTCACAAATCCACTGTCTTTTGCAAGAGATGTTACGATTGTCTCGTTATCTCCAACGGCTCTTAACAAGTATCCTGATTTTGTTTTTAAATATAAGTCTAATAATATTTTGGCAATGATCATGATGATAAAAATAATGATCACCGTCTTATATGGTGCTAATGCTTCTGGGAAGATTCCGTTGATGAAGTCATTATCAAATACGGATTTGTAGTTAAATAATGGAACATTTGCGCTTCCGCCTACAATTCTTAAGTTTAAGGTATAAAGACCTGTCATAACGATAATTCCGGATAATAAATCTCTGACTTTGAATTTTACATGTATGATTCCTGTGACCATTCCTGCAATTGCTCCGGCTGCTGTTGCTGCAATTAATGCAAGCAGTGGGTTCTTTCCTGAGGAGAGCATGACGGTTGTCACTGCTGCTCCTAATGGGAAAGTACTGTCTACGGACAGATCCGGAAAGTCTAATATTTTGTATGTGATATATACGCCAAGCGCCATGATCGCATAGATAAATCCCTGCTCAAATACGCCTATGATCAATTGTTCCATAATATTTACATCTCCTGATTATTTTTCTGGTGCGCTGATCTTGTCAAATGTCTGTTTTGCCTGTTTCTGCACATCTTTGCTGATTGTCATGTTAATCTTCTTAGCTGCTGCTGTATTAATGATGACATCTCCATTGTTAAATGTTTCGAATTTCATATCTTTTGCTTTTTCTTCGCCTTTTAAGATTTTAGCTGCCATCTTACCTGTCTGTTTTCCTAATTTTACGAAGTCAATTCCGACACAAGCTACACATCCTAATTTTACCTGTTCTACTTCAGATCCGAAAACTGGAATATTTAATTTGTTTGCTTTCTGAAGGTATGTCTGCATGTTGCTGACTACTAAATTGTCTGTTAAGTTTGTGATGCAGTCTACTTTCTTCAGTAAACTGTCTGCTGCCATTGGCATATCTGCGGAAGCTGTGATTCCCTGTGTGATGATCTTGAATCCATATTTATCAGCTACTTTTTCATAAGCTTCGATTCCTGCTTTGGAGTTTGCTTCGTTTGTGCTGTAGAAGATTCCGACATTCTTTGCTTTTGGCATCATCTGACGAATCAGTTTTAACTGTTTATCTGCAAGTACAAGATCGGAAGTTCCTGTGATATTTCCAACATTCTTTCCTTCTTTATCTACAAATCCTGCAGCTTTAGGTGATGTAACAGCTGTATAAACAACTGGGATATCACTGTCTTTTGTTGCATTGTATGCACTCTGTGCACTTGGTGTTGCAATCGCACAGATCATATCTAATTTCTTTGATGCAAAGTTTGATGCGATCTGGTTATCTGTGGCTGTATCTGCCTGTGAGTTTTTGTATGTAATCTTTAAGTTTTCTCCTTCTTTGATACCTTCAGATTCTAAACCTTTTAAAAATCCTTTGCGGCAGTTATCAAGAGAACCATGTTCTGCAAACTGGATGATTCCTAAGTTATATGTTTTAGACGAACTGTCATCTTTCTTGCTTCCACATCCAACCATTAATGACATTGCCATAACTGCTGTTAATCCTGCTGCTAATACTTTTTTCATTGTTCTCATAATTTCTTCTCCTTTTTATTTAAGTTGTACGTTTCTTCAAATAGAAAAAAAGAAAAGCCCCAAGCAAATATGCTTGAGGCGAATTATCCGCGGTACCACTCAAATTGACACTAGGTGTGTCCACTTAAATCATATACTATCATATATGCCCACTCTGGTAACGGGTCGGGTGCCCGGCGATTCCTACTTGTTACTTTCAAAATCACCCTCGAAAGTCCATTCACCAGGGAAATCATACTGCAATCTCACCACCTGCAGCTCTCTTTGAATCATTCTAATCCTGCTTACTACTCTTTCTCAACGGTTTCTTTTCTATTTGTTTAAAATCATAATACTTTTATCTTTCCTTGTCAAGCATTATTTGTAAAAAGAATGTCCTTGATAGGTAAACAATCTGGTAAGTGCCTCATCAAACCATGAAACATTTTTGGGATTTGCCATTGTTTTTTCTACGAAATACAAAGCTCCTTCGGAATAGTCGATTCCATCTTCTAATGCTTTTTTTACGCTTCTTTTCGTACTCTTTGTGATACGAACAGATTCATATCTTCCATCTGCTGTCGGTGAAAACTGGACTTTTCCATAGGCTCTTTGAAACACAACGGATTCAATTGAATTTGGAAATTCTTTACTTCTTACACGGTTTAAAATTACATTTGCTACAAGTATCTTGCTTTTTTCATCTTTATCGGTTGCTTCTGCTTCCACGATCCTCTCAAGAATCGATCGTTCTCTTTGGGTGACTACATGCTTTGTTTTTGGAATATAGACGGGTTTGTCTTTAATCTGTTGTTCTAAATTGACTTTCGTCATAAGCTGTGCCTGCATAAGGTACGCTCTTTGTTCTTCCAAAAGTCTTGTCTGCACCACTTGTTCTACTTTGGCATTGGTTTGGGCTGGTAATCTTAGGAATTCTCCTGCGAAGACATTTTGTCCAAAGCTGCAGATGCCGATGGAACATAGGATGACTGCGATTTCTATTTTCTTCTTCAATGTCACATACTCTCCTTTAAGAAAGAGTATATGCAGTTATTTTGGGATTATTCATGAAAAAAGTTTCTTTGCCTTAGTGTATTGAATTGATTTAAGATTTATGAATCATGTAAAAATATGGGTTATTGTTACGCCTACTATATTCCTTATAAATCCATACTTTTTAGGCTTTCTATTAAGTGCTTTTTGCTCTCTTTTATGGTTGTTTTCTTATCTATTTTTAGAAAAATCAGAAAGAATATTACAATAGCTACCGCTCCGTAGAAAAATTCTTTATCAAATACTATTCCATATATGACTGATGCCAGCAACATAACTGGTACTGGTGATTTTATAACTTCTTTTATGTAATCTGGATAGATTGGAATTGCTTCTCCTTCCAGATATATGGCGTTTTCTCTTTGTATAAATTTCCCATGATATATCATTCCTGTATTGAAAAATGATGCCTTACTATGTATAGAAACTAGTATGATCGAATCATCTTCTTGCTTGTATTGTCCTTTTAATACTTCGATACTAGAATCTTTCTTTTTGGCATATTGTTGAAGATATTCTGCATGTATATAATCTTCGTTTGTAGTGTATGGTTGTACTTTTTGTTGAAATTTATTTAGCCATTGTTCTTTATTAGATATCTCTATTTCAATCTTTAGTAAATTCATATCTACAACCTTTCCACTACCACTTTACATTTTTTCTTACAAAATGCAATTCCATATGCAAGGATATCATTTCGCCCTTCATTGCGGAGTCTTTCGTCGTAACGGCGGTCATGAATCTGATCCATTGCCTTATTACAAGCTTTTTCTAAGTCTTGAAAGTTCTGTGCATATTTTAATTCCATGATCATTCCAGCGTCGGGATCTTCTGGTTCGACTAGGATATCTACGAAGCCATCTCCTGATTCTATATTTGACTGAATCAACCATTCTGATTCACACCGTAGTAATCCTAACAAGATTCCATGATAGAAGATTTCTTTCTCTTCTTTTCTTCCCTTTGTATCAAAAATACTGATCGTAGTTCCAAGAATCTTTGTCAGGTCTTTCTCTATTTGTTTTGCATCGCCATCTTCAAATGCTTTTAATAACTTTTTCACAGGTTTCGTATCATGTAATACTGTATTTTCAAACCATTCCTGTATCTGGAGAATATATACTTCTCTGACTTCTCTATTTGGAATCAACAGCTGATAAATTCCACCTTTTGATTTTCCTTTTTGTGTAAGGTATCCTGTTGTAAATAAGATACTCCAGAGATTATCTATACTGTTATCAATCTCATCATAAGTTAGTTCCATTCTGATTGTTTTTTCAATGGTTTCTCCGGCAATCAATCGTTCAATTTCATTTTTTGTTGTCTTATCTGCCTTATCAATAAATCTTTTTACAAGATCATTTCCACTTGTGTTGATCCAATAAGACTGTGGTTCTGCATCAGATTCTCCCAGAAGCCGGTCTACATGATTGATGACATCCCATGGACAGTAGACATCTGTATCCCCAAAGTGGTATCCATCATACCATTCTTTTGTCTCTGCTAGGTGGCTTTCCAGATAATAATCAGAAAGAAGTTTCAAAACTTCCTGATCTGTAAATCCGAACTGTTCATCAAAACGTGCATCTGTGATAGATAAAACTTTAAAATTATTAAGTCCAGTAAAAATACTTTCTTTTGAAACTCTGAGACATCCTGTCAATACCGAAAACTGCAGAAAATCGTTTGTCTTTAACGCTTCTCCAAAGATTCCTCGCACCAAAGACACCATTTCGTTATAATATCCATGTGTAAATGCCTTATCTAATGGGACATCGTATTCATCAATCAAAATAATGGTTCTCTTTCCATAATGAATAGATAATAGTCTTGATAATGTCTTGATCGCTGATATGAAAACTTCTTCTTCCATCATATATTTCCCATCATGCAAGGAGATCAATGCACGATAGATATTTTTATCATCTTCTGTTAATTTATCACTATCTAATAAGAATCGGAAACGTTGTGCTTCATTTCCAATTAATTGAATAAAACGATCCTTTGCGCTGTCAAATGTCAGCCCGTCAACTCCCTTCAGTGATAAAAAGATGACCGGAAATTTTCCCATATATTCTTCACAGAGTTCTTGATTTTGTGAAATGTAAAGTCCATCAAAAAGTGTTGGATCTGTGCCGATTTCAAAGAAATATTTTAACATGCTCATATTCAATGTCTTTCCAAATCGGCGTGGTCTGGTAAATAAATTAACCTTTCCCCATTGTTCAAGGAGCTGTTCGATCAATTTTGTTTTATCAATATAGTAAAACCCCATTTGACGGATTTCTTGAAAATTTTCAATTCCTATTGGCAGTTTTAACTTTTGGGTCATTTGCGAACACACTCCTTTCTGTGACTAGCTTTTTACAAGTACAAAAATTTTATTATCATTCTTTTGTATGTTGGTTTCATCTTATCATTTGAGTCTATAAATAGCAAGGTATTGATCATCAAACCAAAACCTTGATCCACTGATCCTTCTTCACATACAAATAGGTCGGTATACATTTAAACAACTGATCTGAATTCAGCAATAACACAACCAACGGTACTGGTAGTTTCCAAACAAATGCTCCTAAAAATGAAAGTGGCATCACGATCACCCATGTTGAGATCAGATTCAGATACATCATGTATTTTACATCTCCACCACCTTTGATAATACCAATTCCGGTTGGCATCTGGTATGACATTCCAACCATCACGATGGATAAAATGATCAGAATCTGGTCTGCCATTTGATATGCATTTTGTGTCAGATCATAGAGAGATAACAATGGAATTCTTAGGAAAAATAGACTAATTCCAAGAACACTTCCTATGATCAGATAAATAACTTGCAGTGTTTTACTGTACTCTTTTACTTTTGTAGTTCCTTTGTTTTCTCCGATCGTTGTTCCGATCAATACAGCAGATGCTGAAGCTTCCCCGATTGTTATGACTTTCAAGTACTGAAACATTGTCGTAGAAACAGAATTGGCTGCAATCGCGTCTGCGGATAAACGGCCCAAGATTCCTGTTTGAATCGGTGTCGCAAGCGCCCATAACGTATTTGATAAAAAGGATGGCCACAAAATTTTGAAAAAGCGGGAAAATGCCTCTTTTGTAAAGTGGAAAAAATCTTTGCAAAATAATTTCAATTTATGATCCGCAAAGATTAAATAGATTACAACGATCACTAATTCTAGGATACGTGCAATCAATGTTCCAACTGCTGCACCTTTAGTTCCCATTTCTGGAAAGCCAAATTTTCCAAAGATCAATGTGTAGTTGATCGATATGTCTACAATCAATGATAAAATTGAAACCTTTAATGCGATAGAAACCGTCTCAACACTTCGAAGTGCAGCCATTAAAATCGTAGATAGCACAAATAAAGGATAGGTAAAGCGGATTAATGAAAGATAATCCATTCCTTGTATAATATAACTTTCCTTTTTTGTAAAAAGCATTAAAATTTCTCTTGGAAACAATGTGGTCAGTATAAATACAATCAGTCCAAGAATTAATCCTGTTGCCAACGCAATCCCTGTAAATGTTCGGATTGGTTTCGTTTTTTTCTGTCCCCAGTATTGAGAAGCAATGATCACTAGTGTATCCCCGATCGCAAGTGTCATTTGTTGTAGTAAAAACTGAATCTGATTGACCGTTGCCACTCCAGAAAGAGAAGATTGACTATACATACCGAGCATCAGATTATCTGCCATATTGATACTGTATGCAATGATATTTTGGAAAACAACAATCATCATTAGATGAAATAAGGTTTTATAAAAATTTCTGTCTCGTGTAAATAGCATAAAAAATCCTTTCTAGCTGATCCTTTGCTTGTAAAATAGCAAAAACACCATTTTTCTGATAAATCGATTATATCAGAAAAATGGTGTTTTTAGCTACTTATTAAAGATTATTTTACTGTCATCACTCACAAAAATTTCATTTTTAGCAGCTCTTTGATAGTTTCTCTTTAACATTTCAACATGTGATAAAAATGCCGGATCATCAAAATATTTTGCATGTTTCGGACATTTTTTTACACATGCCTGACATTTGATACAAATTCCATCAATTTGTGTTGGATCTTCTAAACTGATCGATCCCATTGGACAGACTTTCACACAAAGATCACAGTGATCGCAATTACTTTTTGTCTTTGGTTTTGCCTTTAAAAATTTTGCCGGTTTGCCGTCAATCCCAAGTGGTATGTAATATGAGGGAATTGGCTCAATTCCTTTTACATTAACTGGCTGTGGAATTTCTCCCAAAGTTTGTATCCTTTCTATGATTGTTACGATACGCTTGGCAAACTCTCTGATTTCTTCCTTATCTGACTTATCTGGACGCATCGTCGCTAATTGATCTGTAAAGGCATGCTGTGCTACAAATGCGCCTGCTGCAATTGTATGAAAATCATTGTTTTCTAGTTCATTTCTTAATTCAATCAACGCATTATCATAATTCCTGTTTCCAAATGTAACAACTGGTACTGCAAATGCATCATTCCCTTGAAATAATCCTTGTACCATAGGAAGTACTTTGTTTGGAACTCTTCCCGCATACACAGGAGTTCCAAAGATCACTAGTTCTTCTTTTGTAAATTCATAGCTATCTTTATGAGCTTGTGGAAGTGTAAAGTCAATCTCTTTATATGAAAGATTCATATTCTTTGCAATTGTTTCTCCTATTAACTTTACGACTTTCTTTGTATTTCCTGTTGCACTAAAATATACTGTTTTAATAGATTGAATCTTCATTTTCATTCCACATATTCAACTATTTGATCAATGACATAGCTGCTTCATCTGCAATAATTGTTACATCTGGATGGAATCTTAAGATAGACCCTGGTACTTCTGGTGTTACTGGTCCATAAATACTGTCTTTTAATGCCTGTGCTTTTTCTTCTCCGCTGACTACTAATAAGATCTTCTTAGAACGCATGATCGTTCCGATTCCCATGCTGTATGCCTGTTTTGGTACATCGTCTGCTGATTCGAAGAATCGTTTGTTTGCTTCGATCGTGCTTTCTTTTAAGTCTACGCAATGTGTTCCATCTTCAAAATGATCTCCTGGCTCGTTGAATCCAATATGTCCGTTTCTTCCTAATCCTAATAATTGAAGATCAACCGTTCCTAAAGACTGTACCAATGCTTCATAACGTGCTGCTTCCTCTTCACTGTTTAAGTTTGTTCCATCTGGAAGATATGTTTTTTCTGGATCGATATTTACTTTATCGAATAAATATTCATGCATGAAATAGTAATAGCTCTGTTCATTTTCTTTTGGTAATCCTTTGTACTCGTCTAAGTTTACTGTTGTAACTTCTGAGAAATCAAGATCTCCTGCTTCATATTTCTTTACTAATTCATCATATGTTCCGATTGGTGATGATCCTGTTGCAAGTCCTAACATGCAGTCTGGCTTTAATGTGACTACAGATGCAATGATGTTTGCTGCTTTTTTGCTCATTTCTTCGTATGATTTTGTTTTGATGATTCTCATGATCTTTCTCCTTTTAATGCGCGCACAGTGTCATCGTGCATGGTTTCTTTTTTCTTTTTATCGTGTTCTAAATAGTAAGAATATATAAGATCTAACATAATAAGGATTGGAAACTGTGGAGAGATAACATTTCCATGATCTAAATATTTTCTTGATGCGATCAAAACTAATTCGTCACAGATATCCTCATAGTCATCCTTATTTTTTCCTGTGATCAAAATGGTGTCCGCTCCTCGTTTTTTTGATTCTTCTAATAGATAACAAACATCTTCACTCTCTCCACTGATACTGATCCCGATTACAAGACAACCTTCCTTTTGGAATACTGCCTGCATCCTCATCAGATCTGGATCTTGAATCGAATTGATATCTACTCCAATTCTCATAAATCTTAGGCGCATCTCTCTTGCTGCAAGGCCAGAACTTCCCTTCCCACATACGAACACTCTCTTTGCCTGTCCTAATTTCTCACAGATTCTTACGATCTGCGCTTCGTCCATCAGGCTGTATGTCTTATTTAACAACTCCTGGTACATATTTAACACGGTTCTTGTATGTCCCGTGAGTTCTTTATTTTTCTCTTCAAATGATTCCTCGTATTGATAAATAAATTCTCGATAGCCTCGAAATCCACATTTTTTTGCAAATCTTGATAACGAAGCTTCTGAAACAAACAAGTGTTTTGCGATCTCTTTTGCTGAAAAGTCCATTTTTTCTTCATTTTTCATAAAGAAATCCGCAATATTTTTTTCCAGAGCTGTAAAATTTTCATAATTTGATTCAATGATCGGTATGACCGATTTTACATAATAATCCATACATGATCCTTTTAAAAATGCTTTTATTTGATGGCATTTGCAAATGATTTTGTGATGAGCTGTGGTCTTGTGATCGCTGAACCTACAACTGCACAAAACGCTCCTAGTTCTAAAACTCTCTTTAACTTTGCTGGTGTATTGATATTTCCCTCTGCAATCACTGGATGTTTTACTTTGGAAAGGATCGTTCTTAAGATTTCAAAATCATTTTCATC
>OLPP01001277.1_pt1 | contig 9392 bp, 10 predicted proteins | sample 1643151 | NCBI WGS metagenome assembly OLPP01 (sample SAMEA3136679, study PRJEB25190) | human gut metagenome | biome: human gut; feature: human-associated habitat; material: faeces | place: Austria | collected 2013 | reverse complement strand
TGAGTGTAACATAAATGGCTTTTTTATTTGTCTCGCTTAATTATACAAACGGCGATAAGAAAGAAACACTTGGAATCACTCTTTTCTTTCTAAGTATTTCTTTCTTGATTTTTTGTCTTTTTTCAAAATTTTTCGCTACGAAAAAGAACGAATATTTATATGAAATTTCTATGAAGTTGATTGAATTCCATGCGCTTTTTTAGTATAGTTAAGTTTGTGTAAAAATTATAGAAGAGGAAGTATTCTATGAATAAATGGAAAAACTGGTTATTGGGATCCGGACTTGTCAGTATCCTGCTCTTTTTATCTGGCTGTGTGCGGATGGATTCAAACGGAAACCCTGACACTTCAGGAATCGTTTATCGAATACTCGTCCATCCTATGGGCCAAGCGATTACATATCTAGTTGAGAATTTCAATTGGTCTTACGGCTGGGCAGTTATTGCAATGACTGTGATCGTTCGTATCATCATCTTGCCACTAGGTATCAGTCAATCGAAAAAAACAATGATCCAATCTGAAAAAATGCAAGCGTTAAAACCACAAGTTGAAGCAGCACAGCAAAAGCTAAAAGCTGCAACAACACGTGAAGAACAAATGGCAGCACAAGCAGAAATGCAGCAAGTATATCGCGAAAACGGATTGAGTATGACCGGCGGAATCGGCTGTCTGCCTCTATTGATCCAAATGCCGATCTTCTCTGCCTTGTATTTTACGGCTCGCTACACAGAAGGTATCCGTGAATCATCTTTTTACGGCATCGATCTAGGCTCACCAAGTATGGTGCTTGTTGCCATTGCAGGGGTCGCTTATCTGCTTCAAGGATATATTTCAACAATCGGTATTCCTGAAGAACAGAAAAAGACGATGCGTACGATGCTGATCGTCTCTCCTGCTATGATCGTCTTCATGTCGATCAGTGCGCCAGCCGGTGTTACACTTTACTGGGTAGTCGGTGGTGTGTTCAGCTGTCTGCAAACATTCATCACAAACGTTATGATGAAACCACGTTTGAAAGCACAAGTGGCAGAAGAGTTGAAACAAAACCCGCCAAAACAAGTCGTCACTCCAAGAAAAGACGTGACAGAATCAGCAAAGCCAGCTGACAACAAACAAGCAACAAAACAAATCAAACAACCAAAAAATAGTACAAATAACAAAGGCCGCAACGCAGGAAAGCAGCAGAAGCGGAAGTAGATAGTAAATAAGAGTGTAATAAAAATTCATTAACAGTTTTAGCAATTAAAAATATCGACCAAGATTTTTGAAAAAGAAATCTGGTCGATATTTTTATTTAAGTGAATGTTTAATTTGAATCATCGATTGATCGCTATCTAATTGCAGCAGCATCTTTTTATGAAGAAACAACTTTTTCTTATCTATCAACGTAGACAGGTGTTGCTGTTTCTTCTAAGAGTGTACTTAATTCCTTAATATTTTGTTTTCCTTCTTCTAACATCCAACTACTCGCTTTTTCTTCGCCTTCGGTAACAAAAGGTGCCACTCCCTTCGCCCATGTTGCTCGCCCACATAAGACACCATTGAATGTCGAACCTGATTGTTTTGCAAAACGTAATGTATCTTGAAATAGCGTAGCATTGACTCCCGCACTTAAAAAAATAAACGGTTGTTCAGTCACTTTCGATTGTTCATAGAAATACGCGGATGCCTCTGCTTGACTATAACAAGTCTCTTGCCCATATCCTTCCACAAATCTCATATTCACTGGCACTTCTACTTTCAATACATCCACTTGATAACGTTCTTTTGAAAATTCTCGCATGGCTTCAATAACTTTATGTGGTTTTACTTTTGCATAGGCAAGAGAAGACGGATCGCCAATAGTTGCATCATAAGAAAGGATCTCTAAAAAGAAAGGTATGCCTTCTGCTTCGCATTCTGAACCAATCCGTTCTATAACTATTTGTTTTTGCACATTAATCTCTGCTGGTTCATCAACGTCATAGTACAATAAAAATTTACAAGCATCCGCACCAGCTTCTTTTAACCTTTTCACCGACCAAATATTCAATAAATCAGGTAATCTTCCCGGCATTTTCGTATCATAGCCGGTTTTTTCATAAGCTAGCAGCAAGCCACATTCTTTCTCTCGAAGCGCTGCTGCAGGCAGGCCGTATTCTGGATCAAGTAAAATAGCTGAGGCATAGGGAGTCAGGTATTGAGAAACCATCTGTTTAAATTGGATGATGTCTTCTAATGTAGCTTCTTTATATTGGTTGATCATTTTCTTCAAAGCACCACGCTGGTCGATTGCTAACGCGCTAATAATTCCAGCTTCATCCGTTAATCGCTTCAAACGTTCCCGCTTTTCTATACTCATCTTCTTCATATATCTTCACCTATTTCTTTAGTTAATATTGTGGCTATTTCTGTTTTTGATTTTGCTTTTCTCAACTGTTCTGTAACCTCTTTTCGCATCAATGATCGTGCAACGAGAGACAATAATTTCAAATGAGTCGTTCCTGCTTCTGAATCTGGAATAAATAACGCAAAAATAAAATCAACTGACTGTCTATCTAAACTGTTCCATTCAATTCCTTTGTTCAGTGTGACGATAATCATACTAGGTTCGTTGATTGTTTGAGACTTCGCATGAGGGATAGCAAAACCTGACATTATTCCTGTAGTACCTTCTTTTTCTCTTTCTAGAAGTTTTTGATATACTTCTTTTTCGTCATGAGCAATTCCTAAGCAGAATGTTTGCTTTGCTAAAAACTTAAATGCTTCTACTTGACTATCCAATGGCTGTTGTAAAAAAATGTTCTCTTCATGAATGATTGTCATGATAAGTCTCCTGCTCTTCCTTTTTCGATAACTGTACGATTTGCTGCTTTATTATCCATCTTCTTGTCTTTATCAGTTACTCTTTTCTTTTGGATTAACCCTAGTATCACTCCACCAACGATCGAACCAATAAGAATCGCTGTAACCCATTGGATTTTTCCCGTCACTACAGGTAATACTAAAAAACCGCCATGTGGTGCTGGAACTTGGACGCCAAACAAATAAGTCAAGACAGCAGCAATCGATGAGCCTAACATCATCGTGGGTAACACTCGGATCGGGTCTTTCGCAGCAAACGGAATAGCTCCTTCCGTAATATGAGTTGATCCTAAAATAAAATTAACCAAACCTGCATTACGATCATTGGTATCAAAATATTTACCAAACAATAAAGTAGCAAAACCAGTAATCAACGGTGGTGCAATACAAGCTGCTGACACACCAGCCATAAAAGTCGTGTTTCCTTGTGCCAAAAGAGCTGTTCCTGTTACATATGCCGCCTTATTAACCGGTCCTCCCATATCAAACGCACACATACAGCCAACAATCATGCCAAGAACAAGTGGATTCGAATGTTCAAATCCAGCTAAAAAGCTCATCATTCCTTCATTTATAGCCTTCATTGGACCTGCCAGCAAAGACATCACGATACCAATAAATGCTACACCAATAACTGGATATAAGAAGATTGCCTTCAAGCCATCTAGTTGTTTAGGTAAAATTGTCAGTAGCTTTTGCAAAAATAAGATAAAATAACCTGCTAAGAACCCAGCTAAAATACCTCCTAAAAATCCAGTACCGCCATTCATGGCCACGATTCCACCAACAAATCCAACGACTAACCCTGGACGTTTCGCGATCCCTTCTGCAATATAAGCTGCTAAAACTGGAACCATCATTCCCATTACTGCATCGCCAACTGCTTTTACCATTGCCGCTGTAGCATTGTATTGTGCATGATCTGGATCAAAAGAATAGATTCCCCAAACGGCAAATGAAATAGCAATCAATACTCCGCCAGCTACCACGAAAGGCAACATATGAGAGACACCGTTCATCAAATTTTTATAGATGCTACGACCAAAATTAGCACCACTCATCGCTTCTGGTTCTAAAGTATCAGCAGCTTCATTATCTGCTAAGACAGTACCTTTTCCTGCCAATGCTTCGTCAATCAGCCGTTGTGCATCCTTGATTCCTGTACTGACAGAAACATCAATGACTCGTTTTCCCGCAAATCTTTCTGAATGGACATCTTTGTCTGCGGCAATAATGACAGCATCTGCCTGTTTGATTTCTTCAGCCGTTAATTCATTCTCGATCCCAATTTGTCCATGGGTCTCCACTTTGATCGTGATGCCTTTTTTCCTAGCCGCTTGCTCTAATGCCTCTTGCGCCATGTAGGTGTGCGCAATTCCTGTCGGACAACCGGTTGCTGCAATTAGTTGATATTTTCCCATCTTTCGAACCTCTCTTCCTTGATTTTGATTTGTTTACTTAATTCCTCCACATCCAAAAAATCAGTCAGTCCTTTACGAAAAGCAGTAGAGCTGCCTGCTGCTATGCTTTTACGTAACGTTTCATCAAGCGGTCGTCGATTCATGTATTCTGCTAAAAAAGTGCCTAACATGGCATCCCCTGCACATGCTGTATTGACGACTTTTCCTTTTGGTGAGTTTCCTCGAATCACCCTGTCTTTCGTAAAAAGAATCGCTCCTTTCTCACCGAGGGATAACAAAACATTTTCTGCACCTAACTCTACCAGTCGTTGTCCATAAACAAAGTAATCTTCATCTGTAACCATTTTTCGTCCGAACCAAGAAGAAAGTTCTTCCTCATTCGGTTTCAGCAAAAACGGTCGATAGGGTAAACAATCCATGACTTCTTGATCACTACTATCAATAATCAAATGAATCCTCTTTTCCTGACAAATCCGACTGATTTCCACTAAAACCTTCGGAGACATTCCTCTTGGTAAACTCCCAGAAACACAAAGATAATCCTCTGCTTGTAATGCTCTTATTTGATTTAAAAAATTATGGACAGCTGTCTGCGGTATTTCAGGTCCTTGATTCACTAATTTGTATTCTTCTCCCGTTTGATTGACTTGTGTAAATACATTGATACGCGTCATACCAGGCACTTCAATAAACTCTGTTTGGATTTGTTTCTGCTGTAAATAGTCTTCTATATACTTTCCTGTGAAGCCAGCAGAAAAACCTAATGCCGTACTTGGGAAATCTAGCATCTTTAATACTAGTGACACATTCACCCCTTTTCCGTTTGCCTGAATGTCATCCTCTTTTGTGCGGTTTACCATAAAAGGACGCATCTCCTCTGTTTCAATGAATAGATCAATTGCCAAATTCATCGTGCATGTGTAGATAGACATAACCAATGACCTCCTTGACTCTATTATGAAATACGCGAAAGAGAAAATGTTTTCTTAATCGTTCCAACACAAAGAAAACCTTTACATTTATAAACACACCGTGCTATTTTTTAACTAACTTTTGGTGAAAGAAGGAAAGAATATGGATCACAAATTAAGTGAAACAGAACAGTACCTCTGGAACTTTATCGAACACCACATCCTAGAGATCCCTAACTACTCCATCGTGAAACTAAGTGAACAAGCAAATGTCTCAACAGCCACCATTGTGCGAACAATGAAGAAGAAAGGCTATGAAGGATTTACTTCGTTTAAGCACCATCTAAAAGAAGGAGAAAACAAGAAGATCAATTTTTCTTTCTTAGATAAAGTAGACAAAGGTATCCGTCGAGCCATTCTAAAAAATGAACAAGAAGTGGTACGTACGATCAATATGTTGGAAATCGGGAACATTGAAGATGCAATACAAAGAATCAAATTTGCTGACCGGGTTTTTGTCTTTGCACGAGGATTTTCAGAAATGATTGGTCAAGAAATGCTGGTAAAACTTCAATTAACAGGAAAAAATTGTCAAATGCATACTGATCCAGAGCTTATCAAAAGCATCAGTCGGAAACTAACTAAGAAAGACAGCGTTATTTTTGTTTCTTTGAACGGCGAGACAAAAGAACTCGTCACCGCCGCAAAGAATTGCTATGATGCAGAGATTGGTTCGATTCTAGTTACAGCCAATCATTCCTCTACACTCAAAGAATATTGCGAGATAAATCTCGTAGGTTTCAAATCAGAAGGTTCGTATTTCCCTGATTATGAAGTACGTTCACGCTTGCCTCTCCAGATCATCGCGAGAATTCTGCTTGATGCCTATGTATTGCGTATGGGGGAGAATTGAGGGGATTTGATTTGCGGTTGATAACGATTGTCCACCGTATACTTAGCAAAACTATCTAAAAATGTTTGTAAGAATTTTGATATTATAATTTATTAATCCCTTTTTCCATCTTAGATAAAAGTTATCATGTACTTTAGTATGTCTAAAAATACTACAAAATAAATAAACAAATGGGATAATAAAAAATCTGGAACAGAAGCTTACGCATTCTGTTCCAGATTTGGGTTGATGAATAATAGAAAATAAAAAATAGAGTCTACAAGCTTTGAAAAAACAATTTAATTATTTTTATAAAACTTAAAATATTTATTAGTAAGCTAACAATAAAATAATTAGAACTAGTAAAAAAGCATCATACCTTATAAATAATAACCTTTATAGTATTATTGAAATCCTATATTTTATTTTAGATTTTAATTAAACTCCATCGTTTTCCATAAGATCTATAAATGATTTAACGGAATCTTTTAAACATTTCACTGAAAAAATAGATTTTTCTACTCTGTTTTTTAACTTAGCATCTGTTGATTTATCCTCGTGATGTTCTACCTTTAAGTTTGGGTAATAAATCATTTTTTCACCATCTCTAATAGCCTGATAGTACAATATCTCTGCTTCCATGTACATAAAAGTACCTTCAAAAAAGCACTTATCAGGATGTTTATCTATAAATTTTCTAGATAAAATATAGCATGAACCATGTAAAAGTGGATTCTCAATTACTTTTCCAATATATAAGTGATTGGAATAGTTATTATTTTTTTCAATATTTTTACTAAACAACTCTTTGATTTTCCATTTCAAGTATAAAAACACTCTTAATTTGTCTTTAATATACAAATTTCTATATTTTCTTTTTAGTTGTTTTTTTGACAAAATTTTTCTTGTTTGTGGATTTTGATGATACTTAGTTTGGGTTGCATAAATATCAGGGCCAAGTATAGAAAAATGATGTCTATCATATGCATTCTCAATTTCTTTCAAAAAATTTTTTTGCTTAATTTCCATATCGTTATTCATTACAACGATAAATTTTGGATTATATTTTTTTAAAGCATAATTATAACCCAAATTATTTCCACGAGCATATCCTTGATTAACTTTACTTTCAAGTAAGTCTACAATACTATCTTCATGATATAAATTATATAGTTCCTTAAAGGAATTATTTGGAGACGCATTGTCAACCAAAATAATTTTTTTCTCCCCTTCAATTTTTTTTATTGATTCAATACATTTTCTTGTTTCGTTAACTACCATGTAATGCAATATAACAAAGCAAATCATTTTTTTATTCCCCTTAATTTCTTGATTTAATTATATTAGTTATCTTTTTAATGTTTTCCATTAATAAAGTATCTCTCTCAATTTCTAATACATTGGAACTATTTGATATACTTTTACATATAGCATTATATTTGTTTAAGATGGAAAGTAATTTATAATCTGGGAGTTCATCAAATGTACATACATGTCTATTTCTGGATTTAATAGACTCAATACTTTTTTCAATAGAAGCAGAATTGTAAATTATAAGACCTTCATTACTTCTTAATTTTTTTAATACATAAGTGCTTAAATCAGACACCTCTTCAAATTTTAAATCAAAGTCTCCAGCCATCTTTACTATAGTATGCATCGCTCCCTCATCAAGAATATATACCTTATTATCATTCATTTTCATCTGTAGATATAAAATCATTGCTATTGTGTTTAAGGTAAAATCTGATGTATTATAAATTCCAAAATTACTTTTCCAACTATTTTTTTTAGGAACGAGATTTATTATGTCATTTCTTATTCTTTTTAATGGAGAATTTATACAGAAACTATTTAACAATATTTTTTTTATAATTCTACCTTTAATAGTTCCATTCAAATACTCAGTAACATTTACTGCTTGAATTCCTTCAGAATTAAGTTCATCTATAAGTTTACTAGTTAAATACGATTTCCCACTTCCAGGTAAGCCAAATAGCTCAATAATCATTTTTCCGCCATCTTTCTGTTCCGATAAAATAATAAAAAATAAAAAAACGAAAGTGTTACAATTGAATAATGTGCAAGATAGGATGACTGTATACTACTTAACACAATGTCACCTATGAAAAAATAAGTTATTAATCGAATATTTATTGAATTTGTTTCTTTACTTGCCTTAATAATTCTTTTGCAATATATATATATTAGTAATAAGAATAACAGTGCTACTACTATTCCAAATTCTCCAAATATCATTGGCAAGTAGTTATCATTTAAGAATAGTTGATTTGTCTCTGTCATTCCCCAACGATTAGAAAAGCCCAATAAATAATATAAAGGAGAATAAAAATCAGCAGCAGCGGAAGAACCATATGTAGCAAATCCAGTGCCAAATGGAAAATACTCTTTCACAAGCTTTACTGCGCCAGCAACAAACATTTGACGAGGAGCACCCTCGCTTAAAAAATAATATTCAAATTGTGATATTCCCAATAACACAATGGCAATAACCACAGTAGAAATTTCTAAGCCAATACGCTTTTTCTTTTTAATAGCAAAAAAATAATATAAAGCTAAGAATAAAAAAGTTAAAATAATAGCACGAGTTTTTAAAGTAGCAAGCATGACAAGAAGGGTTAACCCAATGAATAAGGTATTCTTTCTACCTATGTATTCTCGCTCACCATATAATAATAAAATAGAATATGTCATTTGATTTATTATATGTCCAGGTGTTCCATATATAAACGCGAAATTTTTTAAACCATATCTAACTTCAGATGACATTTCAATATTCGTTACAAGATTTGCTATTGTAAATATGAATAAAACAATTAAATAAATCTTTAGTATTGGACAGACTATTTTAAGTATTCTATCAACTCTAACACCCTTTTTTTCTAAATATGTTTTCATACCTAAATAAACAAATAAAAATTTATATAAGCTTAGAATATCTTCTGTTATAGCAAGCCAATATGTTTGGATACCAAATATTAAATTGAAAGAAATACCAGATAAAATAGTTATCACTGCTAATATAATTAGTATAACATCTTTTTTTAGTATTCTATTTGAAAAAAAATAATACATAAGAAAGATTACAGCAACTAACTCATCCATATATCCCCATACTTCATTTTGAGTAATGAGCCAGTTTTGTAAATATAATATTACTCCGAATATTACAATTATCCCTTCTTTAGAGAAATTAACTTGTTTTCTCACAATAAAAATTCCGCCTTTCTTATTGTAAAATACATTACTACCCGTGGTGCTAGTTAATTTTAATATCCTAAAGAATATCTCAAAGTTCCTTCA
>OLPP01001272.1_pt1 | contig 9428 bp, 8 predicted proteins | sample 1643151 | NCBI WGS metagenome assembly OLPP01 (sample SAMEA3136679, study PRJEB25190) | human gut metagenome | biome: human gut; feature: human-associated habitat; material: faeces | place: Austria | collected 2013 | reverse complement strand
CCGGAGTGGATTACTTAAACTTGCAGAAACAAATACGGGAAAAAGGTATAGAAGAAACTCTTCCGTTGTTTTTACAAAATACATCAGTTCGCATTCAAGAGTTGAATGCTTTACCTTCGTATAAAAAATATCGAATAAATTCTGCCGTATCGGCTATTTCTACTTGCCTGGAATACATAGGAACTCCCTCGGAGAACTTTTATGGAAAATGTGTTTTAACTCCTATTCTGAAGACAACGTCATTGGGGTACTATGTTTTTAAATCTTGGCTGCTGACCTTCATGTTTGTATGTCTGATAATGCTTTTGTGTCGTTGGGCATTGTTTTTAGTAGTGAAGCGTTTATTGCAGAAACATGTTATAGGCCTTATTTGGTCTCAAAAGATTATCAATTGGGGATTAGGATTGTTGTTTTCTATTTCAGCAGCGGCTTCGGCTATTATTTTATCCAGCGGACGTATGGAAGATGCGATCGCATTACAGGCCATCGGAGTTCCTTTTATAGAAAATTTTCAGATAGCGGCTGCCGATTATGTGTTGAAAACATCTTTTGTGGCTGCGTTCTTTTTTGTGTTGATGTATGCTTTGAAACGTAATATAGTATCAGATATATTTTTATATAGCCTCTTGGAACCAGAGAAGCAACAGGCTATTTATCATAATTTGAGTGATGCTCAAAAGACTACTTTGGTTATAGGGCATGAAGCGGATCTCAGCAAAGTTGAAGAAAGTTCTGAACCATATTCCGAATTATTCACTTCTCGTGTTTCCCAACGGGAAACCATGACTATTGTTTCGTTGGCGATGGCAGCTTTATTTTTGATTCCGCGTCCATTGATAATTATGGGCATTGCTTTAACCATTTATCCTTTGGCCGGACAATGTGCGAAGATCTATCATGTTGTAAGTAATAATACACTTCCTGAACAAATAAAAAGAGATAGGAGGACATCGTTAATAACTAATTTGCTTATCATTTTTATTATAGCTTTTCGGGTTATGCTGATAACATAGGGATTGATTCAATATTTTGTCAGGATATAGATAGAGGCAATATTCTTGCTAATGAAACATCCGGTTTTAGAATATATAAATATTTTGAATTATTAGGATTACATGTAAATGAAGGTAATGATATTATTTATAAACAATGTAATTCAATAGCTGAGAATATGCCAATTTATCCTGAAGAAGGTTATATAAAGGAAACTAATGACGCAATAATTGTGAATTTTGGACATACATCAGAGTTAGGTTCCTATAAGTGTATTGAGGATTTAGATATACAAGAAAATAAAAATATTAAAAGTAATATTGAATATATAAAAGAAGATGGGAATATTATTTCTTTTAGGGGGTGGGTTTTTAACAAAAAATTTCCAACCAGTGCTTGTAAAAAAGAGTGGTTGATAATTGATGATAAATATGACTCCTATTATGTTGCTCCTTATGAATATACTTGTGCAAATGAATCCAGATTAGATGTAACTGAGGCTAATAATTTGTCAAAAGATTTTGAATATTGTGGGTTTACTGGCTCTTTTGACAAATCAAAAATTAGAGAGGAAAAAGGTGATAATTTTAAAATGGAATTAATGCTTGTATATAAAGATGTATGGTATAAAACAGGGATAACATATGAATTTAGTAATTAGAAAAAGGACCTTTCCAGTTTCGGAAAGGTCCTTATCATTTCCATTACATAGCCTTAGCTATGGTTTCTATTTCATTTTCTGGTTCTGTAAGGTTTACAGGATTTAAGATTTCATTTAACTGGTTTTCTGAAAGCAGTTTTTCGCTTAATACTATTTCCTTAACTGTTCTACCTGTTTTAAGTGAAAGTTTAGCTATTTCAGCTGATTTTTTATAGCCAATATAAGGGCAAAGGGCAGTAGAAATACCTACAGAATGTTCAACATAACTTCTACATTCCTTTTCATTAGCTGTAATGCCAGTAACACAGTTATTAGTAAGGGTGTTTACAGCTCCTGTAAGAGTTTCTATTGATTCAAATATATTGTAGAATAAAACTGGTTCAAAGGCGTTTAATTCCATTTGTCCCGCCTCTGCTGCCATTGTAATAGTTGTATCGTGACCAATTACAAGATAGGCTACCTGTGTTACAACCTCCGGAATTACTGGATTTACTTTTCCGGGCATAATTGAAGAACCATTCTGTTTTGCAGGAAGATTAATTTCGTGTAAGCCTGTTCTTGGACCACTTGAAAGAAGCCTTAAATCATTACTGAACTTAGACAAGTTTACAGCACATGTCTTTAAAGCATTTGAAACTGATACGAAGCAATCTAAGTTCTGTGTTGCATCAATTAAATCATCAGCCTGTTTAAAGGAAATACCAGTTATAAGTGAAAGATTTTCTACGATATGGTGCAAATACATTGGGCTTGTGTTGATAGCTGTGCCAATAGCTGTACCGCCCATATTTACATATTCTACCTCTTTAATTGCCTCTTTTATTCTAGTTATATCTCTGTTTATAACTTTGGCATATGCGTGAAAAGACTGACCTAAACGCATTGGAACAGCATCCTGTAACTGTGTTCTACCCATTTTTATAATATGGTCAAACTCTTTTGATTTCAAAATTAAAGCACTATATAATTCTTCAAGCTCATTTAATAAATTTGGTATAAGTTTTAATATTGTAAGTTTGCCAGCAGTTGGAATTACATCATTTGTTGATTGTGCCATATTGACATGGTCATTAGGATGAACTACTGTGTAATCTCCCTTAGTACAACCTAAAAGCTCAATGGCTCTGTTTGCTATTACCTCATTTGCATTCATATTTGCTGATGTGCCAGCACCACCCTGAACAGCATCAACTATAAACTGGTCGTGAAATTTACCATTAATAATCTCATCACAGGCAATAGATATTACATTTGCTATTTTGTAATTTAAAAGACCAGAGTGTTCATTTGTAATAGCAGCTGCCTTCTTTATTTGAGCAAGACTGTTTATGAATTCATAGTGCATAGGTTTCTTTGTAATATGGAAGTTGTTTTTTGCTCTAAGGCTCTGTACACCATAATAAGCATCTACAGGAATTTCAAGGCTACCAATGGAATCAAATTCAGTTCTAGTTTTCATATACAATTTACCTCCAATAATGTTTGTTTATTTGTCGTTGTTTTATTTGATGTTTGAAATAATAGCACCGTATTAAAAAATTGTAAATATGTTTTGAAATTATCAATAAAATTTATTTTATTAATAGGTTTTACTTTAATAAATGTGTTAAATGATAGTTATACTTAATTTTATTAAGTTTTGGACTATGTGCTACAGCATAATTGAGAAAAATTGAAATGATTTTTTGTATAATATTTTAACTGTGTCAATTTTGTTGACTTTTTGTTTTTTCAATGTTAAAATCTATCTATAATTTTTATGTAAGGAGTAATTTATGAGCATTTTAACGGTAGAAAATATGAGCCATGTTTTTGGTGGTAGAGTAATATACGAAGATGTTTCCTTTAAGTTAAATAAAGGGGAGCATGTTGGTTTTATTGGAGCTAATGGCGAAGGTAAATCTACATTTATGAAAATTATCACTAATAAACTTATGCCAGATGAGGGTAAAATCGAATGGGCTAAAAGAGTTCGTGTAGGATATATGGACCAGCACGCCGAACTTAAAAAAGGTCAGACTATAAGAGATGCCTTAAAAACTGCGTTTGACTATTTATTTGATATTGAAAAAGAAATGAATGACATATATGCAAAAATGGGCGATGAGGGTGCAGATATTGACAAATTAATGGAAAGTGCAGCCGAATTGCAGGATATTCTCGATACAAGTGATTTCTATATGATTGATACAAGAGTTGAAGAAGTTGCAAGAGGTGTAGGTCTTACAGATTTAGGACTTGATTCTGATGTGGATGATTTATCTGGTGGTCAAAGAACTAAAATTCTTCTTGCTAAAATGCTTTTACAAAATCCGGATATATTGCTTTTAGATGAGCCTACAAACTATCTTGATGAAGAACATATTGCTTGGCTTAAAGAGTATTTATTAAAGTATGAAAATGCCTTTATTCTTATTTCTCATGATATGGAATTTTTAAACGATGTTGTAAATATTATTTATCATGTTGAAAATGCCCATATTACCCGTTATGTTGGAGATTATAATGAATTTCTTAGATTATACGAATTAGGCAAAAAACAGCTTGAAGCGGCCTATAATAGACAGCAAAATGAAATTAATTCACTTCAGACTTTTATTGCAAAAAATAAAGCCAGAGTGGCTACAGCCGGTATGGCAAGAGCAAGACAGAAAAAGCTTGATAAAATGGATATTATTGAATTGGCAAAGGAAAAACCAAAGCCAGAATTTAGATTTGTTGCAGGCAGAACTTCTGATAAACTTATTTTTGAAACAAAGGATTTAGTAATAGGTTATGACAAGCCTTTGTCTAAACCTTTAAATCTGTTACTTGAAAGAGGGCAGAAAGTAGCTGTTGTTGGTTCAAACGGTATTGGTAAAACTACACTTCTAAGAAGTCTTTTAGGAGAAATTAAGCCTATTTCAGGTTCTGTAGAACTTGGGGGCAATCAGCTTATAGGCTATTTTGAACAGGAAATAAAGAGTGATAATACTAATACTTGTATTGATGATGTATGGAATGAATTTCCGTCTTTAAATCAAGGAGAAGTAAGAGGTTTATTGGCTAAATGTGGTTTAACAACTGACCAAATAGAAAGCAAGGTTTATGTGTTAAGTGGTGGAGAACAGGCAAAGGTACGACTTTGCAAAATAATGAATAAGGAAACTAATATTCTTGTTCTTGACGAACCTACAAACCACTTAGATGTAGATGCTAAAGACGAATTGAAAAGAGTTTTAAAAGAGTATAAGGGTACTATTTTAATGGTTTGTCACGAACCAGAGTTTTACAAGGATATTTGTACAGAAATTTGGGACGGAAGTAATTTTAAATAAAGCAAAAAAGTTCTCATTAATTTGAGAACTTTTTTATATGTTTCTTTATTAAAATAGAAATTATATATCCTATGATTGTAAACAATATCATTATAGAAGTGTAGTCTATAACAAACTTGAATATATTTTCATTAAAATTCACAAACATAAATTTGTTTGTAAGGAAAATATAGGAAAGTATTTTTCTGGAATACAGGGCATATGCACCATAAATAGCAATTAATATAAAAAGTAACTTTATTATGCTGTTAGTATTTTTTGGTAAAAATACGCCAAGGTGCATACCCATATGTATAGACACAAGTATAAATCCTAAGTGAGAGGCTGACAAGTGTATAAGCCTGCTAATAGCCATTCCAAAGCTTATATTAAGGAATGAAAATGTATGTTCAGACATAATAATACCACTTATCATAAGTAAAACCATTGTTATTAAAAGCATTATATTTATTATTGTGCTTAAAATTCTATAGGGTATATAATTTCCTCTAAATAATTTGCCGTACCATTTTATATTTAATATATTATGAATGATAAAAACAATAAATAGTGCAGTTCCGGCATATTCGTGGTATGCTTTGCCAATTAGTTGATATGCCATAAGGGTAATTATAATAATTGGCATAGCAATATTAATTATATTTCTTATAACCTTTTTATTCATAAACTTATATTACACCATTATCTTTCAACCATTGTGTAACTTCGTTTTCTGAATTTTCTACACTACCACCACTTATAGCTAAACCTCCCTTTTACCTGTGTATTAGGTAAAAGGGCAGACAAGTCTTTTTCACTTGTACCCATACCGCTACCTTGGTTAGTGCAAATAGGGAGTATAGTCTTGTTTGTAAAATCATATTCTTCTAAGAATGATGCTACAGCCATATGGTATGTTCCCCACCAGTTTGGATAAACCAAAACAACTGTGTCGTAGTTGTCTATATTATCAATATGGTTTGTGACAACTGGTCTTTTGTTTTCTTTCTTTTCGTTAGATGCTATATTAACAGTTTCGTTGTAGTCTACAGGATAGCTTTCCTGTGTCTTTATTTCGAACACATCGCTGTTTGTAGCCTTTTGTACATAATCTGCTACAAGGTGGTAATTACCGTTTACTATACTTGCTGAAGAAATACCGTCAACATTGTTATTTTCAACATTTGATGACCAAGAGAAATATACTGTTAAAACTTTATTGTTTGGTGTGCTTTCAGTATTTTCTGTATGTTCAATAGTAGTTGATTCAGTTGATGTTTCAGAAGTAGAAGTGGTATTTGAGCTACCACAGCCATTTAAAGTGAATGCTATTGCACCTAAAACAAGTAAAATTAATAATCTTTGCATATAATTACACCTCACTTTTCAGAGTTTTCAATCCAGTTCCTAATTTGTGTAGTTGTTGTTGATGAATTACAAGCCAAACCGTCTTTTATTGTTGAATTAGGGAGGGCAGTTTTTAAATCACTTACACTTGAACCTAATCCAGAACCTTTATGAGTTGAAAATGGAATTATAGTCTTTCCATCTAAATTGTTATTTTCAATGAAAGTAAACATTGCCATAGGCATTGTACCCCACCAAATAGGATAGCCAATGTAAATGGTATCATATTCGTCTAAGTTATCAACAGTTGTCTTGATTTCAGGTCTTGCTTTTTCAGCTTTTTCTTTCTGAGCAATGTCAACTGTTTCGTTGTAATCTTCAGGATATGGAGTTACAGTTTCAATTTTTACAATATCACTGCCTGTAATGTCCTTTATTTCATTTGCAATTCTTTCTGTTGTGCCGGTTTTTGAAAAATACACTACAAGAGATTTGCTGTCAGATTCAGTTTTTTTAACAGTTGTTGTTTCTGTACTTTTTTCTACCGTAGTAATCTCTGTAGTAGCTTCCTGCCTGGGTGTAATAGAAATAGTCTTTGTATCATTATCCCAATTTACATCGAAGCCAAAACTTTCAGCAATAAATCTGGCTGGTAACATTGTTCTGCCATTTAATATAACAGGAGCAACATCAAGAGTCTGTGCATTATTATTGAAATAGGCTGTTTTACTGTCTACAGTCATTTCAACTTTGTTTGAACCAAGGGTAATAGTAACAGTTTTTGTATCATTGTTCCAATCTACATTTCCACCCATAGCCTCACTTACACCTCTGACAGGTATCAGTGTTCTGCCGTCAATAATAACTGGAGCAGTATCAATAGTAACACTACGGCTACCAATGTTAATTGTATTACTATCTACTTGTAATGTAATTGCTGTACCAACAGCGAATACAGTAGTTAGTGTATTAAGAATTAAAAGTAAAGATAATAAAATGGATATAAATTTTTTCATAAAATTCCTCCTTTTATATAAAATGGAAACAATGTATACTTTTATTATAAGGGGAAAGATGTTTTATGATAAGTATTACATATGATAAGTATACAAAAGTTTCCATTTTAAACTAGATTAATTGTTTTCTGTTTCGTAAACAGAATTTATTACAGCAACGGCATTTAATGTTCTTGGATAGCCTATGTATGGCATACAAACAGTAATTACCTCAAGCATATAATCTTTTGTTTTGCCTAAATTTTTGTTGCCGTTAGTGTGAGCAGTAAGTTGTGATTCACAACCACCTAAAGTTGCAATACAAACAAAAGTTAAAAGTTCGTGTTGTTCAAGAGTAAGACCGTTTCTTGTATAGAAATCGCCAAAGCAGTAATCAGGTAAATAACTACCACCTAATCTTACTTCATCTTCAGCTGGTTTGTTGAAGTTTAAAGCTCCAAAAATATCCGTCTGTGCTTCTCTGCCTTTATCCCAACGATTTTCTTCAGTTACAGTACCTTGACCAGTTGGAATAGCAAGTCCTTTTTCTTTAAATACTTCATTGATTACGTTTACAGATTCAAGGGCTTTAGCTGCACCAACATAAGGAGTACAATGGTATACAGCTTCTGTAATTTCTACAGGAGTTAAACCGGCATTTAATGCAGAATAAACGTGAGTTTTTAAAAGTGTGTTTGTTCCTAAAGTTGTAAGAGCTACAAGAGATATTAATTCTCTGTCTTTATCAGTAAGCTGACCCTGTTGATAAATTTCACCATATACAAGATTATTTACAATATTGTATAAGTCTGAATTTGTAATATTTTCTGGAATTTTACTATCTTTGTAAAGTTCATTAAATTTTTCAACTGCTAATTTTTCTCTTTCTGACATATTATTGTCCTCCTCTTTTTGAATTGTTTTGTAATTTATACCATTTTTTGTTTCTGTTGACTTAACTATGTCCTTTGCAAAAGTGGAAAAGGGCATAGATGTAATTAATAATAACATAGATAATGTAATGCAAAGTGTTTTTTTCATAGATTACCTCCTCGTTATTAATCACTATAATTTCTTCTTAATATAATCATACAACTTAGAGTTAGCTATAAGTCAATAGCAAAAATGTGAATTTTTTAAAAACAATAAAAAATGAATTTGATAAACAGTATAATGCTGATGGTGGAGATTGTACAGTTGTAGATTTACCTAAGGAAGGTATTACTGGTAACAGCTGCTTTATGTTTCAAGAAAAGAATAATAAAGAAATAGCTGACCATATTGAAAAATGGCTTTCTAAAAGAGGATTAAACTAAATAAAAAATGTGGCACTTGAAAAAGTGCCACATTTTTGTGTTTATAATAATTTTTCTAATTCTCTTACCTGCTCATCAGTTGTTGCCCAGCTTGTAGCAAAGCGTATAACTGTATTGTTTTCATCATACTTTTCCCAAAATCCGTAAGACAGCTTGCCTTCAAATTCTTTCAATTTATTATTATCCATAATAACAAATTGCTGGTTAGTAGGGCTATCTATATACATTTTGTAGCCTTTTGAAATTAAAATGTTCTTTATTTTCATAGCCTGATTAATTGCGTTTTTACATATTTTGAAATAAAGGTCATCAGTAAAAAGTGTGTCAAATTGAATACCTAACAACCAGCCCTTAGCCAAAAGGCCACCATTTTGTTTTATTGTTGTAAAGAAATGAGGAACTTTCATATTACTGAAAACAACAGCTTCTCCAAACATTGCCCCTGTTTTTGTGCCACCTATATAAAATACATCGCAAAGTTTTGCAATATCCTTCAATGTCACATCTGTATTTTCAGCACAAAGACCATAGCCTAATCTAGCACCGTCTAAATAAAGTTTAATGTTGTATTTGTCACAGACGTTTCTTATTTGTTCCAATTCATTTTTTGTATAAAGAGTACCATATTCAGTAGGGTGTGAAATATAGACCATACCTGGGTAAACCATATGCTCACGATTATCGTCAGTATGGTATGTATTGAGGTAATTATCTAAAACAGTAGGATTGATTTTACCGTTGGTGTGAGGTACAGTAAGGACCTTGTGACCATTTGTTTTAATAGCCCCTGTGTAATTCAAGCAACTTTTTTCTTGCTTCC
>OLPP01001265.1_pt1 | contig 9498 bp, 8 predicted proteins | sample 1643151 | NCBI WGS metagenome assembly OLPP01 (sample SAMEA3136679, study PRJEB25190) | human gut metagenome | biome: human gut; feature: human-associated habitat; material: faeces | place: Austria | collected 2013 | reverse complement strand
GATACTAATCGGTCGAGGGCATGACCAAGCAAGGTGATAGGTAGGATGAAAGAAAATATTTCTTGTATGCAGTTTTGAAGGTACATAAAAATAAAAAAGCAAGTAAAAGCCCTTGTCAAAAAAGACAAAAGGGTTTATACTATATAAGTATTCCTCGATAGCTCAGTGGTAGAGCATTCGGCTGTTAACCGAAGGGTCGTTGGTTCGAACCCAACTCGGGGAGTTAAAGACAGAAATCGATTTGATTTCTGTCTTTTTATATTATAAAAGAGTATTATATAATGCTTAATGCGGATTAAAAAAGTATTAAAAATAGTTTGATAATAAGATGCAAAAAGGGATAAAAAGATGAAATATATTTTACAAACGGATAATGAAACAATAGAGATTCCGATTATACGATCAAAAAGGAAAACACTAGGGTTAGAAGTGAAATATGATGGTACAGTAAATGCAAGAGTTCCAATGCGGGCACCAAGAGAGATTATAGAAAGATTTATCCGGGAACATGAAGCGTGGATTATCAGAAAGCGACAGGAATGGAGCCTGGCTGGAAACAATCAGGATGATGTGGCAGGAGAGTTTGGAGAAAGAAAGAAACGTGGGGCGAATGCGGTAGATCCGTCGAAGATTCTTCCACCGGTCGAAACGAAAGAAGGAAAAGCGAAGATCAGACAATATATAGAAAGGCAAGTTGAATATTACGCAAAAATAATGGGTGTTACATATGGAAGGATATCTATGCGTAATCAAAAAACACGATGGGGAAGCTGTAGCAGTCAGGGAAATTTGAATTTTAATAATCGGTTGTTATTTGTGCCGGAAGAACTGGTTGATTATGTAGTGGTGCATGAACTGGCACACAGAAAAGAGATGAATCATTCGAATGCATTTTGGAATGTGGTAGAGAAGTATATGCCGGATTATAAGGAACGCAGGAAAAAACTAAGGGAGTATCATATAGAATAAGAAGGAATACACAACAATCATAAGAAAACATTTACTTAAAGAAAAATATATAGAAAACTTCTATAAATCATAATGCTTATAGAATATGTGCGAAAGATACAAAAATAAACAAATGCTTTGTAGGTCTATGACGATGAAAAATAATTTGAAAATGTTAAAATGTTAACTTGTTAGGAATAGAAATAACAGGTCTGGAGTAGGTGAAATGTTTAAAGTAAGTTATTTTTTGGAAGTCCTGCCGATTATTGCGAGTAAAGTTAATATTACATTTGAATTAACGGTAGCTGCGACAATATTCGCACTGATTGTGGGAGTCATTATTGCAATCATCGGTTATTACAAAATTCCGGTGTTGTATCAGCTGACCAGAGTGTATGTCTCTATTATGCGAGGTACACCGGTCGTAGCACAGTTATATTTCTTCTATTATGGAATTGCATTATACAGTGCATTTGTAAGAAATATGACACCTCTTATCGCAGTAGCGGTAGTTATGAGTTTTAATATGGGAGCTTTTATGTCAGAAAGTATCAGAGGAGCATTATTATCCGTTGATGAAGGACAGAAAGAAGCTGCATATTCACTGGGAATGACGAATTTTCAGCTGGTTACGAGAATCGTAATTCCACAGGCTGTACGTGTGGCATTACCGCCACTTTTTAACGACATCATTAACCTGATCAAGATGACTTCACTTGCATTTATGCTTGGGGTACCGGATATCATGGGAGCCGCCAAGATTGAGGGAGCCAGAACGTTCAGATATTTTGAAATTTATGCGGCCGTTATGCTGGTGTACTGGCTGATCATATTTGTGCTTGGAATCTTACACAAATTATTAGAAAAGAAATGTGCAAATATGTATTAAGACAAGATCTTAAATGGAACAACCATTGAGATAGATGCATTATCATTTATATGACAAAGAGGAGATTAAGTATTATGAAAAAACGTGTATTAGCTGCTTTATTAGTAACTATGATGACAGTAGGAACTGTTGCAGGATGCGGAAGCAATGCCAAATCTGATGATTCAGATAAAAAAGCAAGTTCAGAGTCTAAGAGTGATGACAAAAAAGATTCCGGAAAGAAAGTAACAGTTGTTACATCTGGAACAGGAGAACCATACAGCCTTATTTCTGATGATGGAAAATGGACAGGTATCGACGCAGAGATGTGGGATGAAATTGAAAAACGTACCGGATGGGAAGTAGAAGTAAAACAGGCTTCTTTCGATGCTATGTGGGGAGAACTGGATACAGGACGTGCTGATGTAGTTGCAAACTGCCTTGCAGTAAAAGAAGAAAGAACAGACAAATATAATGCAACAATCCCATACTACGGAGATTCACAGTGCATTATCGTAAATGATGATTCTGATTACAAGACATCTGATGATTTAAAAGGAAAGACTGTAGGATGTACAAACGGACAGGCTGCACAGACAATCATCGAAGACATGGCGAAAGAAAAAGGATTTACAGTAAAACTTTATGAAGACAGTGCTGTAGGTATGAACGATCTGAAACTTGGAAGAATTGATGCATATGCGAATACAACAACAAATGTAAACGCATTTACACATAACAATACAGATGCAAAATTCCGTTTCTTTGATGAACAGCTTCTGGCAAATAATGTAGCTTATTTCCTCCAAAAAACAGATGACGGAGATAAACTGACAAAAGAATTAGATGATGTAATCCAGGATATGTTAGATGACGGAACAGTAGCAAAGATTACTGAAAAATGGATGTATGCTGATATGACAAAATTAATCCAGAAATAAGAAAAGTCAGGAAGATTAAAACGTATGGGAACAGAAACACAGTTGGTTAAGGTTGAACATTTATATAAAGAATTTGATGGAAATACAAAAGTATTAGAAGATATCAATCTGACGATCAATAAGAATGAAGTGATTGCAATTTTAGGACCTTCGGGAACTGGTAAATCTACATTACTCAGATGTCTGAATTACCTGACAGTACCGACAAAGGGAAAAATAACAATTGGTGATGTAACGGTAGATGCACAGAACCATACAAAGAAGGATGTAATAGAATTGAGAAAACATTCTTCCATGGTATTTCAGGGATATAATCTTTTCAAGAATAAGACTGCATTAGAAAATGTAATGGAAGCGCTGACCGTTGTACAAAAAAAGTCAAAGGCAGAGGCGGAAAAAATTGCGTTAGAACTGCTGGATAAGGTAGGAATGAGTGAAAGAAAGGACTTTTACCCATCGAAACTGTCCGGAGGACAACAGCAGAGAGTTGGAATTGCAAGAGCACTTGCAGTAAATCCGAATGTGGTATTATTTGATGAGCCGACATCGGCATTGGATCCGGAACTGGTAGGAGAAGTACTGAATACGATCAAATCTCTTGCCGAAGAAGGAACGACAATGATTCTGGTTACGCATGAGATTGGATTTGCAAGAGAAGTAGCAAGCAGAATCCTGTTCATGGACGGAGGAAGAATTGCAGCCGATGGAAGACCGGAAGAAATCATCGATCATCCAGAGAATCAAAGACTTCAGCAGTTCCTGAATTTTGTTAATCGGAAATAGAATGACTGAAAGGTCTGCACAGGATTTGTGCAGGCCTTTTTTGAGGAGTTGGTACAATGAGCAATATAAATGATAAGATAAGACAAATTGCAAAAGAGACAGAACCGGAACTGATCCATATCAGAAGAGAACTGCATCAGTATCCGGAGCTTGGAATCGATCTTCCAAAGACACACGAGATCATCAGCCGTGAATTACATAAGATCCCGGGGCTTAAGATAAGAGAACATGCTGCAGGTGGGTATGGTCTGATCGCAGAACTTAAGGGGAAGAAAGAGCATGGGAAAAATGTTTTGTTGCGGGCGGATATAGATGCGCTTCCACTGGAAGAAAAAGTGGAAAGCACTTACAAGTCCAGGCATGACGGACGTATGCATGCATGCGGACATGACGGACATGCGACATGGCTGATCGGTGCGGCAAAGATTCTGGCACAGCTGACAGATGAATTCGGCGGATGTATAAGATTTGCATTTCAGCCGGGGGAAGAAGTCGGACTTGGTGCGGATACGATGATAGAAGAAGATAAAGTACTGGAAGATCCGAAGATGGATATGGCATTTGCCGCACATGGCTGGCCGTCTGTAGAGAGTGGTAAGATCGGAATCGTGAGACGCTATGCATTTGGCTGTGTGGGAGATTTTAAAGTCAGAATTATCGGAAAGAAGGGGCATGCATCATGGCCGGAGCAGACGATTGATCCGATTGCGGCAGCGAATGAGATTTACCAGCATATTCCGGCAATACTGACACGTACGATCAGTGGAACAGAGCCTAAGATCATGTCAGTTACTTATATGCAGGCAGGGGATGTGAATGTCAGAAATATCATTCCACAGGACTGCGTATTTGGCGGAACGATGAGAGCCGTAAAAAGAGAAGTTCTGGAAAAAATGAAAACAGAACTGGAAAAAGAGATAAAAGGAATCTGCCAGGTATACGGGACTTCTTATCAGGCAGATATCAGGATTCACGGGGGAAGTGTAAAGAACGCTCCGGAATTATTAAACGGAGTGAAAAAGTCAGTAGCCGATGTACTTGGAAAGGAAAATGTTTATATTATAGAAGAAGATAATCTTGGCGGAGAAAATTTTGCAGAATATAGCTGTCGTGTTCCGGCGGTCTATATGTTTATTGGAATTAAACCGGAAGAGAAAGAAGCAATTCCGGGTCTGCACAGTCCGGAATATCAGTTTGATGATACGGTACTGGCAGGAGCAGCCGCTGCATTTGCCAATATTGCGATTCATGGCTGTATGGGAGAACTGAAAGAAAATTAAAAAGAACAGGAGAGGTATCAGAATGGAAAAGCTGGTTTATGTAGACCGAAGAAATACAAACTGTAATAAATGGGACGGACAGCAGAAAATGTTCGGAGAAGAAGGACTTCATGCAATGTGGGTGGCAGATATGGACTTCCGTGTACCGGAGTGTGTAGTCAGCGCACTGAGGGAATATGTGGAATCCGGAGTGTATGGGTATTATAAGATTCCGGATGCTTATTATCAGGCATTCATTGACTGGGAGAGGGAGCATCACGGATATGAAGTGAAAAAAGAATGGATCCGGTTTTCACCGGGAGTTGTAGCAGGATTCCACTGGCTGTTGCAGATTCTGACAGAAGAAAATGATGCAGTAATTGTAAATACACCGGTATACTATCCGTTTTTAGATGCAGTAAAGAACAATCACAGAAATTTAATCTGTTCCGATCTTAAGAACGAGAATGGAGAATACTCGATTGATTTCGATGATTTTGAGAAAAAGATCACAGATCATCAGGTGAAATTATTTATTTTGTGTTCACCACATAATCCGGCAGGAAGAGTATGGAAAAAAGAAGAGTTAAAGCGGCTTTTTGAAATCTGCAGAGCGCATCAGGTGTATATTATATCAGATGAGATCCATCAGGATCTGGTATTTGGAGAGAATAAGCATATCCCATCTTTGTCAACCGGAGAGTATGATGATATTATGGTATCGATCGTGGCTGCATCGAAGACATTCAATATTGCGGGTGCACAGAATTCTATGGTGATCATTCCGGATGAAAAACTTCAGGAAAAGTGGGATGCTTATGTAAAAGGCAACAGAGTACTGGGAGGAAATGCTTTTGGTTATGTTGCAGCTCAGGCTGCATATGCAGGAGGCAATGAATGGCTGACACTGGTATTGGATCAGATTGAAGAGAATTATCAGTACCTGAAAGCAGAACTTGCAGAAAAACTTCCAGAGGCAGTTGTAACTCCATTGGAAGGAACATATCTGTGCTGGATTAATCTTGAAGCATATGTAAGAGCAGATGAGATGAAAGAAGTAATCCAAAAGAAATGCCGCTTGGCCGTTGATTTCGGTGACTGGTTCGGCGGAGAACGCTTTGGTACGTTTATAAGAATGAATCTTGCAACATCAAAAGAGAATGTAGAGATTGGTGTCAATGCACTGATTGCGAATTTAGTGAGAAAATAGTTATAGAAATTATCAATAAGACGAAATCACTGGCATATGATTTTCTATTTGACAGAAATAATTTTCTACGAGAAAATATCTGTATATGGAGTGAAAAAGATATGTACGAGATTGAAGTCTGTTATAAAATAATTTTTGAAGCAATGCTGGAAAAACCAGTATTAAAAAGTATTGCAGAAAAGATAAATGAATATACAGGTGCGAAAGTAATATTTGTGTCAGGGACAGGAAAAATCCTGGCATATTCGCATACCTGTGAACAGGATGGCAGCGAATCCATCAGATGGAAGCATGTGACATTTTCAGACTATAAGAAATTCTGCCAGGAAGCTGATACGAAAGAACATCAGCTTGTACTTCAACCTGTTGAAACAATGGGAAGGTTAGCTGGATATGTAGTTATTCTATATAGTGAAGAGGAGTCCCGGCGTTTTTTTGAAGAATTGGGAAGTGTGATCGGACAGGCAGTAAGGCATCAGTTTGAAGATGTGGTAAAAGAGACGATGGTTTTACAACCGATGCGCGAAGCCATACTTGCCTGGAGTCTGTTTCACGGGAAAGCAGATGGGATCCAGCAGACAGAAAAAATATGGACAGGACAATGCATAGAAGTATTAATGTTAAAAAAGGATATTCAGGAAAAGAATGTATTGTGGATAAAAGAAATATGGGATAGATATTGTATCTGCGAAGAGACAGATAGGATCCAGATATTATTTTATGGATTAAGAGCGAAAAATACGGAAGAAATTTACCAGAAGATCATGGAAAAAAAGATTGGATGCAGCATCAGTGAACCATTTGGGAAATTAGACAGATGTGTTACAAAGTACGAGTTGTTAAAACGCATGTCTATGGTAAACGGACTGGAAAATGACCCGGTTATGAAACGGGAAAAGGAATGGTCGGTACAGGGACTTTACACATATACAACACCGCTCTTTAAAGAAGCGGGATTAAGTGATTACCGATTGTTACGGCTGCTTCAGGAAGACCGAGAGAATAATACGGAGCTCTACTATACATTAAAGGTATATTTGCTGAATGAAAATAATGTAACAATGGCAGCAGACAGCCTTCATATTCACAGGAATACATTGGTCTACCGGTTAAAGCAAATCAGGGAATGTATAGAGGCTGATATCAATGATAACGAAACAGCAAGGGAATTGCTGGCATTTATGATGATGTATGATATATCGAGACAAGATGAGAAAAGGCAAAAGTAAGGAGAGCATATATGAAACTGGTGCAGGATTTACCAGAGATATTTGAAGAGTTTGGAGAAAAAAAGAGAGAAGCATTTCTGGAAATAAAAGAATATAAGGATAAGGGAATTCCGGTTGTGGGGATGTATTGCGCCTATTTTCCGACAGAACTTGCAATGGCAGCGGGAGCAATCCCGGTAGGTCTTTGCTCTTTTTCCAATGAGACGATTACGGCGGCGGAACGGGATTTGCCGAAAAGTATGTGTCCGCTGGTAAAATCCAGTTATGGATTTGCGATCAGTGACAGATGTCCGTTTTTTCATTTTGCAGATCTCGTGATCGGAGAGACGACATGTGACGGAAAAAAGAAGATGTACGAGCTGATGTCGGAATTCAAGCCAGTTCATGTAATGGAACTTCCGAACAGTCAATCCGAAAGAGGACTTGCTTTCTGGAAAAGTGAGATTATTCGTACAAAAGAATATCTGGAAGAATTCTTTCATATAGTGATTACGGAAGAGATGATCCGTGATGCAGTACATTTAAATAATGAGATCCGTATGTCGTTGAAGAACCTTTGCGAATTGATGAAACTGGATCCGGCTCCTGTAAAGGGGGAAGATATCCAGAAGATGGTGCAGGGGAGTAAATATCGATTCGATTTTGCAACAACTCCGGGAGTGGTGAAAGAAGTGATCGATAAGATCATGACAGAATACAGACAGGGAAAGTATCTGGAAAAACGCCCGAGAATACTGGTGACAGGATGCCCGATTGGCGGCGACAGCCTGAAAGTGATCCGTGCGATAGAAGATAATGGCGGAGTTGTTGTGGCGATTGAAAACTGCAGCGGTGTGCGGACACTGGGAAATCCGGTGGAGGAAGACTGCGAAGACATCTACGAAGCCATTGCAAGAAAATATCTGTCAACGGGATGTTCGATCATGACACCGAACGATAACCGGATCGATCTGATTGGTGAGATCATTGATGAATATCATGTAGATGGAGTTGTCGAGATGATATTGACCGGATGTCATGCGACAGGGGCAGAGTCTGTCTATATAAGAAAATTTGTGACAGAAGAGAAACACTTACCGTATATTGCGGTCGATACGGATTATTCTACTGCAGATCAGGGACAGATCGCCACCAGACTGACAGCGTTTCTGGAAATGATCCAGCCAGGGACAGATGAAGATCTGGATATCAATTATTGCTATAAGATTGTGCTGGCAGGGATGACGGAACAAAGGTCAAGGGCAGAAATTTTGGAAGAAATATGGAAATATACGCATATTCCGGTATGTATAAAGAGCGGGGAACAAGAAACAGAAGAATGGGTTGGAATCAGCAGGGAAGAAGCAGAACAGGAATGTGGAAAGAGAATGGAATATAAACTGTCAGAAAAGAATGGAGTTGTGATGGCAGTTGTTCCAGAGGGCGTCAATAAGGAAAGCGTGGAAGAACTCTTAGAATTGTTGGCAAAAAGCTATCACATGAGAACGCATACCCGTGAGATAGAAGAAAGAGAAGTTCCGGATTATATGTGGATTATAACGGAAGAACCAAAAAATCTTATACACATCGGACGGGATCTGACAAAACAGGCCAGAGTGAACAAAATGCTCACCGGATTGAAGCTAAGGCAGATACAGGATAATGAATTATTTATATCGGGAATGGATGGCAAAGAAGCCAGAAACGGTATAATTGATGTGTGTCGCAAATCTATGGAAGATGAAGATGGAAAAATAATAATCGGAAATGGATTTTCGGACTGGGGGAAAAAAGAAGAGAACAGACAGTTGCAGTGGCAAGTATTGAATATGGCTGTAAGACAGAAACAGAAAGAACAGGTACTGCTTGTGGAAAATTATTACCATGAACTTGCAATTAGTTGTATCAGTGAGAATCTGGGACAGGAAAACATATATCTGGAAGAATTAGAGATTTTGAAAGAGGAGGATAGGAAAACGGGAAAAGAACTTTATAAGACTTTGTACTGGTACCTTCGGATGAAACGGAACGTTGCACAGACGGCCGCAAGACTTAGGATCCACAGAAATACATTACTGCCAAGAATTGCACGGATCAATGAGCTTTTAGATCTGGATGAAAAAGACGGAATGGAATGTGAAAGAATTCTGATGGGAATGGAAATAGAAAAGTTAAAAAATGACTGATACGCAGGGTATCGGTCATTTTTTGAGAGTGTAAAATATTGGACCTGTTGACAAAGTAAAGAAAAAGTACCTTCTTTATGGTAAAATATATGTAA
>OLPP01001262.1_pt1 | contig 9524 bp, 4 predicted proteins | sample 1643151 | NCBI WGS metagenome assembly OLPP01 (sample SAMEA3136679, study PRJEB25190) | human gut metagenome | biome: human gut; feature: human-associated habitat; material: faeces | place: Austria | collected 2013 | reverse complement strand
TAAGAAGTGAGAAAAATTCTCATTTACGCATATCATGTAACAAAATAAGAAAAAAATTCAATAAAGTGCCGTTGTTGATAAAACACTATCAATAACGGCACTTTTACGCCTATTGTTGTCTGAATAGCAACAAAATCAAAGGAAATAGCGGCTTATTTGTTGCTATTCAGGCAACAAACTTGTAAAAAATAGTGTTGACATTGAATGGCAAATTATGGTATCTTTCAGACAAGGAGTTAGATACGGGTAACCGGAAATATTCTCGTAGAACTCTAAACATCATAACTAAAAATTTATTAGCAAAAAGCTAATACCAAGATGAGAAAAGGAGGATTACAGTTATGAGAAAGATCAAGAAATTAGTTGCTACACTGTTAGCAGCAACAATGGTAATGGCAATGGGAGTTACAGCGTTTGCTGCAGATTCATTAGCAGATGGTAAGTACACAGCAAAGCAGAATCTTTATAAGAACTCAGCTTGTACAACAAGCTGCTGTACCCAAAAGTGCAGCAGCTTGTTTTAATTGATACGGAGGAAAAATGAAAAAAATAAAAAAGATATTAGCCTTTGTATTGAGTACAAGTATGTTACTTGGCGGTATGAATATACAAGCGTTTGCTGGTGAACAGAAAGAAACAAATACCGCAAATACAGAGTTAGATAACCAAAATGAATATGTTGTTCCACTGACTTTTTATGGACCTTCTGGAAAACTGCTTACGGAGGAGCCTTATTCGGGTACAGTTCAGGATTACATGGATAATGTTGCACTAGTAAAAAAGAATGATAATGGAACATATCATGTAACCTTACAGATTGAAAATTATGAAAAAATTGATATTTTGCAGTTCTCAAAACCGGGTGTAATTTCAGATGATATAGCACCTTCGAATGCACCTATGGGAACTTTTAATATTCCAGAAAAATATATTGCTAATAATGAGGAAAATCCATCAGAGGCAACGGAATATTTGAAGGAACAAGGACAAATTAATGAAGAGTGGAATGATAAATACATTCAAAATTATTCTGTTGAAAAAGCAACAACGGGTGTGTCGTGGTATTCTTTTGATGTGGATACACTGGAAGGAACGATGTATACTAAAGCTTTCTATAGTTATGGAAGAACAGATGATGACTTGGAAAGCTATATGTACGGAATTGTAAACGGAAAATTTACATTTGATGTAAATAATGCAGTAATTGCTAAAGAGATTAACGAAGAAAATTATAAAAATATTGGATTGGAGCTTTCTAAAGTTGTAACCAGTGTTGGAGATTCACCGGATTTCACAGGATTTGTAGCAGAAGAAAAAACTGCAAATGATTTGTTTAGTGGTACTTGTGAAGCAAAAATTGAGAATGGAAAAGTTACTGTTACAGCAGAGACAAGTAGCATTGATTCAATAAGAGTACTTGAAGAAATTAAGGATTTAGGCGAGTGTACTTATCCTTCAACTTCTTCATATCGTCAATATATGTATGCGTATTCGAGAGAAGTAAAAAAGAATAAGTATATTTCTGTTTATTCAGACAATATTTTGGAAGATGGAAAATTTTCCATTGAATACGAAAACTTAGAAGAAGCTATTTTTGGAAAACAGGTTGAGATACAAACAGAAGATGGTACCTACTATGGAGAATTGCGAGTAAGAACAACACCGAAAGAAAAACTCGAATTGACAGATGGTGATGTTACACTTGTAACAGATAACTATACAGTTAATAGTAAAGCAAAATTTGGAGCAGAACTTTTACAGGAAACCTCAGATGAAGATAGTGAATATAACAAATATTATTCTTTATTAGCAGGAAACGCTTCAAAAGCATTGATCTATAATTTGTCATTAAAAATGAATGACTCGCAGGTTATTCCATCGAGAGCAGTAGAATTAAGAGTAAAAATTCCGAAAGACTGGGATACGAGCAAAATAGAAGTTCAATGGTATTATCCAGTAAATGAAATGTTTAATCCGATAGAGTATTTTGATTCATCTTCCTATAAAAATGATGATGGAAGTATTCACATGGAGGGCGATGAACTGGTTATAACAGGCACTACTCGTGTTTATAATACAATCGCCATTACACAAAAAGCGGATAAAGTAGATATTTCAGAAATCCAGGACGGAACATATAATGTTAATGTTACTATGTGGCAGCAGGATCAGCCGGATAGATTGTCTATGAGCAATTCTGCGGTTGTAAATGATTCAGCTCGTTTGGTAGTAGAGAATGGAAAGAAACATATCTATTTTGATACACAAGGAATTGTGATTACGGGCAGATATGGTTATACAAATGGAATATTCTGGGCAAATAATGAGCAGACAGAAGAAAACGGACTTCCGATATTAAGTGAATATACACCGCTTGATTATTATAGTTACTACCTAAATGATTCGGGAAGCACAGATATGGATTCCTATGCGGAAGAATATGACTTATATTATCCGAAGAGCGTAGGTTTTGAATTTCCAGAATCAGCAGACAGAGATGATGGGGTATATTTGAACTTCTTTGTTCCTATCATGGATGAACTTCAGCATAAAGTTCCTGGATCTGGTGAAGGATGCAGAACTGCATTTATGACTTTATCTGGTTTAACACCTGTGGCAGAAATTAACGAGCCAACCCACGATAAATCTGTTTTAGTTGTAGCAGTTGATAAAGCATCTAAATATACAGCCGACAATTATACAGAGGAATCTTACAAAGTATTATCTGACGCAGTAGCAAAAGCTCAGAAGGTAATCGACGGAACAACTTCTGCAAACGATTCTGAAATCGTAGCATTAGATAAAGAAATTTCTGATGCAATCAGCGGATTAAAAGAGGCAACTGGACTTGACAAATACAATAAAGTCCTGAAAAATGCCAAAGCATTAAATGAAGCAGATTATACAGCAGAAAGCTGGGCAGACCTTCAGGCAGTGATTACTGCTCAGGAAGGAAAGGTAACAGAAGAAAATGCAGATCAGGCATCCGCAGACCTTCAGTCAGCAGTAGATGCACTTGTACCGATGTCAACAGCCGTTTCCATGGAAAAAGGTGTTTACGAAGTACAGGCAACACTTACCAATCAGGATGGAACAGCAAGTGATTTGAATGCAGGATTAAAATCTGCTCGTTTATATACAGATAAAGACGGCAATGTAACTGCTTATCTGTACGTGGACGGAATTACCGGTATGCAGTATCGCAAGGGTGCCGGATATGCGGATGCAGATACAGACGCAGGCAGACTTGTAGTGAAACTTCCTGCAAATGTAGAAAACCATAAAGTAAAAGTAACAACAGAAAGCGGAGAAGCAGAACTCCTGTTAAATCTTGATTTAAAATCTGCAGTAAAACAGGAAATTAAAAAATCCGATCTGGAATCAAAACTGAATGATGCAAAAGTATTAGAAGAGAAAAATTATACAAGCGATTCTTTTGCAGCATTAACAGATGCGATTGCTACAGCAGAAAGCGTTCAGGCAGATAAGGTGGCATTCCAGTCAGAAATCACAGCAGCAGAGACAGCTCTGGATACAGCAACAGCAGGTCTTGTAATGAAAGAAGACGTAAAAGCAAGAGCAGAACTGGATCAGGCAGTTTCCGATGCGAAAAATAATTATGCAGAAGCAAATTATACAAAAGACAGCTATGAGAATTTGAAGTCTGCAATCAAGGAAGCTGAAGAAGTATTGGCAAAATCTGATGCGACAGCAGATGAAATGAAAGAACAGGTTGACAAGCTGGATAAAGCAGTAAAAGCACTTGTTCGTCTGGATGATGCAGTAGATAAGTCAGAATTAAATGGCTATATCGAAAATGCACTGACCAAGAAAAATGACGGTACTTATACAGACAACAGTTGGAATAGTTTCCAGGCAGCAATCAAATCTGCTCAGAAAGTATCCGCTGATGTCAATGCAACAAAAGCAGAAGTAGAAAAGCAGACAAAACTGCTGACCTCTTCTTATGAAGCACTTGTTGTTAAGAACAAACAGAGTGATCTTTTCAAAGATTATCCGCAGATTTTTGAAGGTACTTATTCCGTACCAATCCGTCTTGTGAATGCAACTTCCGATGAAGATTCCATGGGAAATGCTTCTATGGTTCAGATGGGAACCGTAAGAGTGACGGATAAAGGCGAAGTAACCTTAGAGATGGACTTCCAGTCCATGAAATTTGCCGGAATGACAGGTTATCTGTACAAAATGAAAAAAGTAGATATGGATACTGTTGAATACAACAAATATAATTATCCGGTAAAATATGAAGCTTCCGATGCAACAATTCTGGAAGAGTACACAGATGTTTACGATTTATTTAATGACAAGAACTCTGAGTATTACGACAAGAATACAGAAGGAAACTGGTATCCGAAGAAATTATCAATCCCGATTAAATTGAACGACAACCTGTTCTATGTAGAGGTTTATGTTCCGGTTATGGAAAGTATCGGTGAAGGACAGGGTACAAAGGTTGCCAGAGTTTCTATCGACTGGGCAAACATCAAACAGGAGACAGGAGTAGAAAGAGACAACAGTGTAATCGAAGCACTTCTGAATCAGGTATCCGGTATGCAGCAGGGTGATGTTGCTGACGAATACTGGAACGCTTTAAATGCGGCTTACATGACAGCTCAGGATGTTTACAATGATATGAATTCTACACAGAAGGAAATTGATCTGCAGGTGACAGCTTTACAGGCAGCCGTAGATGCAGTAGAAACTCAGATTGTAGACAAGACAGAACTGAATGCTTTGATTGAAAAAGCAACAGCAGAAGCAAATCGTACCGATGTTGTTTATACTTCTGCAACATTAGAAGCATTAAAGACAGCAATCACAAATGCACAGGCAGTAGCAGCAAAAGAAGATGCTACCAAGGCAGAAGTTCAGGCACAGGTTACAGCACTTCAGACAGCACTTGACAGTTTAAGAGTTGTTGATAAGACAAACTTAAATGCCCTGATTGAAAAAGCAAAAGCTGAGGCAGCAAAAACAGATGTTTATGAAAGCAGCAGTTTGACGGTCCTGAATACAGCAATTACACTGGCTGAGAATGTTGCAGCAAATCCAAAAGCAACAGAGTCAGAAGTTGCAGCAGCAGAGAAATCTCTGACAACTGCATTAAACGGACTGGTAGAAAAAGCAGTTGTAGATAAGAGCAAACTGGAAAGCAAGATTGCAGAAGCAAAGACATATTTAAGCCAGACAGACATTTATACAGAAAGTTCTCTTGCAACATTACAGAGTGCAGTAGGTCGTGCTCAGAATGTAATGGATAATGATTCTGCATCACAGAAACTGGTAGATGATCAGGTGACAAAACTGACAGAAGCAATCCAGCAGTTAGCAAAGAAGAGTGATGGAAAACTGGATATCAAGAACCTTGCTGATGGGGTTTACTCTATCTATGGAACAATGGTGAAAGTAGACAAGAATACTTATTCTATGTCAAATGAAGCAATCAACCATACAATTAAACTGACAGTGAAGAATGGCAAATATTACATTACTCTGAACTTCAACGGATTGACAGTAGGACAGAAACTTGGATATTTAAGCAAGCTCAAATACTTTACAACAGGTTATACACTTGATAAGTATGGTAATCCGCAGGGAACACTTGCTGATGTTACAGTTGACAGCTATCAGAAGAACAGCGATGGCTCACTGGTTTCTGACCAGTACGGAACAAACTATCCAGATGAAGTAACATTCGAGCTTATTCCGGAAGCTCTGAATGATGGATATGTTCCGTTACAGGTATTCGTTCCGATTATGGACGCAATCAGCTCTGGTACAGGAACACAGCCAGTATACCTGAAACTGGATTGGAGCTCATTAAAAGCAACAACATCCGATAATCCAGACTTTGATAAGAACGACAACAATAATAGTAATTCCAACGGAAATAACAACAGTAATTCTTCTATTGGAAACAGCTCACTTGGAAATAATACCCTTGGAAGCAGTTCTCTTGGAAGCAGCAAACTTGGTTCTTCCTCACTTGGAAGTGGTTCTTCAAGTCTGAAGAGTGGAACATCCAGCCTTGGATCAGGTTCCAGCCTGAAATCAGCATCCAACGTTAAGACTGGTGATGTTGTACAGAACAATACCCTGTGGGCAGCTATCCTTCTTCTCGGAGGAGTCGCTTTACTGGCAGGAATCATGGAGTACAACAGAAAGAAAAAAGCAAACGTAAAATAATTAAGTAGAGATTTGGCAGACGACCCTCCCATTCCTTCGGGACTGGGAGTCTGCCAAACTCATTTAACAGGAGATAAGGAATGAAATTAGCAGCGAAAAAAAATAAAATATTGTCTGCCATTATGACTTGTGTGCTTGCCATTACTTTAATGGCAGGCTTTCCTGCTGTTAAGGCTTATGCCGCAAGCGGGACAGTGTATAGCTGTACAATTAACAGATGTTACGCACACCCGGTTACCGGAGTAATCGAAGATTCCGGTGGAGAGAGTTCTTATGCAACAGGACAGGGCATGGTAGAAGGTTGTGTATACAGCAATGGTATCTTGGAAGTATCAGACGATGGAGCTTATTATCTGACAATCCGCATGAGTCTGATGGACTACACCAGTGGACATAGTTTTCAGGTACAGAATGTAGGAGATTCCGGCTGGTCTACACCATCAGAAATCGGTATTACAGGAAATGGTTCAGACAGCAACGGTACAACAGCCGATGTGTGTATGCGTGTGCCAAGCGAAAACTGTGTAGTCAGAGGTTCCATGTATGTAGAACCGATGGGAAGAGATGTTATTTTCTATCTGTATCCGAGCAACTACAGTGAAGGAAACAATACAGACATGAACGCAACTATGGTAACAGAAAGTTCTGATGGAACAGCAGTAGAATCCAGTGGTTCTGGTTCAGTAGATAATTCAGGTTCTACTTCCAGTGGAAGTTTAAGTTCTGGAAGTTCTTCTCTTCAGAGTTCCGGCTCATCCGATAAAAGCAGTTCTTCCAGCAGCTCATCAAAGAAACTGGAGAGCAGTATTACAGAAGCTGCAAAACCGAGCAGTGATTCTTCTTCACTGGATACAGAAAATCCAGTAAATTCTTCAGAAGGATTAAGTCTTTCTACTGCGAAAGATGGAACAAGTGACAGCGATTCCGATAGCGGAAATACTTCTTCCGGCAACCGGATTTTTCAGATTGCATTGGCAGTTGTAGTAACAGGTCTGATTCTGCTTGGAGCAGTATCCGGAGTGATTTATTTCTTCCGAAAGAACTGGAACCGCTGGGGAGGAGCGCAGGATGATGATGAATAGACGTTTGAAAAAAGCATCGGCTGTCCTCCTTGCCATGACCATGATCTTTTCTCTGGCAGGTTGTGTAGACCAGAGTCAGGGGAAGAAAAGCAGTGATTCTGCTACACAGGCAGAGAGCAGTACAGATGAGAAAGACAGCAGTCAGACGGCAGATAAAAAGACTTCTGACAGCAAATCGGACAAGGATTCTTCCGATGAAGATGCAAAGTCTCTCTTAGAGATTGATGATCCGGAAGAAAAGGCAGCCGTAGAAGCAGCCAGGAAAAAAGTACAGGCAATGAAAGAAAGCCCAAGAATCATAGCGACTTCTCCGGCAACCGCAGATATTTGTGATAAGCTGGAACTGGATCTGGTAGGTGTTTGCAGTAGTACCGTATCCACAATTCCGGACAGATACAAAGATGTAGAGACAGTCGGAACAGCCATGAGTCCGGATATGGAGATTGTATCTTCTTTAAATCCAGACTGGATATTAAGTCCGGTGTCATTGCAGAGTGACCTGCAGCCGAAATATGAAGCAATCGATACAGACTGGGCGTTTTTGAATCTTAGAAGTGTGCCTGGTATGTACCGTTCCATTCAGGAGTTGGGTGAGATTTTCGACAGAGAAGATCAGGCACAGAAACTGGTGGACGAATTTACTGAATTTTACGATGACTATAAGAAAAAGAATGAAGGAAAAGACCATCCGAAGGTTATGATTCTGATGGGACTTCCTGGCTCTTATATTATCGCAACACCGAATTCCTATGTGGGAAGTCTGGTGGAACTGGCAGGCGGCGAGAATGTATACTCTGACACCGATCAGGAATTTTTGACCGTAAATACTGAGGACATGAAAACCAAAGAGCCGGATATTATTTTACGTGCCGCACATGCACTGCCGGATCAGGTGGTAGAAATGTTCAATAAAGATTTTGCGGAGAATGACATTTGGCAACATTTTGATGCGGTGAAAAACGGCAGAGTTTATGACCTTACTTATGAATATTTCGGTATGAGTGCTACGTTTAAATATCCAGAGGCACTGGAAGAATTACAGCCAATTCTTTATCCGGAAAGTGATGAAGATACAGCAAAAGCAAAAGAAGCCAGTGACAATGCACAGAAGAAAGCAAAGGATTCTGACGCAACTGAGAAATACAACGAACAGCAGAGCAAGTAGAAAGGAGAGGACAGATGAAAGAGACAGAATTAAACAATACTTCTGAGACTTCCGAAATGGAAGTCCAGAACCTCTCCGGTCAGGATAAAGCAAGAAAGCATCGGAAAACAGCAAAAGCAGCAATTTCCTTTATTGTAATGATCGTATTACTGGTTGCATTATTCTTTGCGGCAGTGAATATCGGAAGCCTGAAAGTCAGCTTCCCGGAACTACTGAAAGGATTATTTGTAAAGTACAATGAAGACGTGGCAACAATCTATGACTTACGATTCCCACGAATTGTAATCTCCATGTTAGCCGGAGCTGCGATAGCGGTATCGGGTGTGTTATTTCAGGCGGTATTAAAAAATCCACTTGCCGATCCGGGAATCATCGGTATTTCCAGTGGAGCAAGTTTTGCGGCGGTACTCATTACCGCATTTGCACCGACTTTATTTTTCTTCACTCCATTATTTGCATTTCTTGGTGGTGTGATTGCATTTGTCTTAGTTTACAGCCTGTCATGGAAAGGGGGATTAAGTCCTCTGAGAATTATCCTTGTCGGTGTGGCAGTCGATGCAATGTTCACCGGATTATCCAGTGCGTTGAATTCAATGAATGGCGGAAACATGTCTGGCGTGGCAGCCATCGTCAATGGTAATATCACAATGAAAACTTGGGATGATGTGAAAACCTTAGTACCGTATGTAATTGTCGGACTGGTTCTGGCACTGATTATGACGAAGATGTGTAATCTGTTAGCACTGGAAGATAAGACAGCACGAAGCCTTGGAATCAATGTCAATGCAATGCGTATCGTGATTTCACTGATAGCAGTATTGCTTGCAAGTATTTCCACAGCAGTAGCCGGAGTGATTAGTTTCTTAGGACTGATTGTTCCGCATATCGGAAGAATCCTGGTAGGAAGTGACCACAAGGCATTAGTACCATTCAGTGCTTTGTTCGGAGCGTTTACATTCCTGCTGGCAGATACCATCGGAAGAACAATAGCTGCTCCGTATGAGGTATCCGCATCCATCATTATGAGTGTGGTCGGAGGCCCATTCTTCATCATTCTGTTAAGGAGGTCT
>OLPP01001253.1_pt1 | contig 9577 bp, 13 predicted proteins | sample 1643151 | NCBI WGS metagenome assembly OLPP01 (sample SAMEA3136679, study PRJEB25190) | human gut metagenome | biome: human gut; feature: human-associated habitat; material: faeces | place: Austria | collected 2013 | reverse complement strand
AATCATAGATACCGTAAGGGATTTTATTCTTTATTTAAAACTTTGCAACAGAACCTTAATACAATCAAAAACCTAACCGAAAATTTAATAACGTTTCACTGATTTCATCTTCATTAATTCCGATGTAGCGTTTGGTAATCTTCTCGCTGCTGTGACCAAAGATTTCCATTAAGGTGGCCACGTCTTTGGTTTTCTTGTAACAGTGGTAACCAAAGGTTTTTCGTAGGGTGTGGGTGCCGATATCGTCCCTTCCTAACAGCTTCGCGACCTTTTGAAACATCTAGTAGACTGTATTGATTTCTAAATGGCCGCCCTTAGTAGTGGGAAACAAGTAAGCCTCCGGATCTAAGGGTGCGGTATAGCCGTGAATCAAGTCCTGTAAGCTGCTTAAGTATAAAATGCGTGTTTTCCCTGTCTTTTGCTCCACGATGCGCGGGTTTTTTGAGGTAATCACGTCTTTTTTCTTGAGTTTGACGATGTCGGACATGCGCAGACCGCTGTTAATTCCAATTAGAAACAAGAAAACGTCACGTTCCGCATTTTTATTCCGTCGCAGGCAAAATAAAAAATCATTAATCTCCTGTTGCGACCGTAGTGGCTGAACATTATAGCCCATGACAATCCCTCCTTTTTAGTCTGTTCGAATACATGATTACAGTTATTATAACACGAAACCGTGTGTTTAGGGGGGGTAAAAAAAAAGAACCCTATAGGGATAGGATTCTTGATACATGATTTTATACAATTTCATGTATCGCATGATACTATTTGGATAATGCGCCAATCTGTTAGCACAAAAAAAGACATCGATTAAATCTCGTTGTCTTTTTTTGTGCTAACAGTCAAACTACTTATTAATTAAATAAACTTAATAAAGTTTGAATCGTACCATTTTCGATCAATATATAAATTCCTAAACCAATAAACACTATAGGAACAATGATTCGTTCATATTTTTCTAATGTTTCGGAAACAAAGGAAATTTTTGCTAATTTATAACTGACATAGCAAAGAATTGCAACAGAGAAAGCAAATACGATTAAAGTAATAACAATTTCTGAAAAGGCTAACGAAGTAAAGTAAGGAATATAAATGCCTAAATTATCGCCACCTGACGCAATGGTTATTAAGGCGACAGTCCAAAATAACCAACTGGTTCCTCTAGATTCTAACTTTTCAACGACTTCCTCTTCTTCTTCCTCCTCTTCACCTATCACAGCGACACGAATACCTAAATAAATTGGAATTAATCCAAGAAGTCCAATGATCCAATCTTGCGGAATAAAATTTAGCACATAAGCAGCAAACAAACTTACGGCTACCAAAATACCTGTTCCAAGATATTGACCCCAAAAAATGTGACGAATACCTTTTTGTGTGTGGCTTTGAGAAAAGATAATGAGCAAGATAAACAAATAATCAATACTGGTAGAAATATAAACAGCGATAGCTGAAAAAATACTTTGTAACAAAATAACTTCCTCCAAACTAAGATTTCATAGATAGATTTTCTGATAACTTAAAAAAAACACGAATAGCGGAAAGGATGTCTTCATTCGCTAAAGAGTAATAAACTACTTTTCCATCTTGACGTGATTTTGCCATTCCATGTTTTTTTAAAAAACGTAAATGGTGTGACGTTGTAGCGACACTAGCAGTAAGTATTTCTGCTAAATCACATACACACATTTCCTTATAGGTTTCTAAAGCATAGAAAATTTTAATTCTAGAAGAATCGCTGAAACATTTCCCTAACACAAGTAAGTTTGAAAAATCTTTTTGATCCAATTTATTTTTTATTACATTTACTTTTTCTTTATGTACGATAGTCACTTGGCAAACTTTTTCCATTCATCTCACCTCACATTCAAACGATTGTTTGAATGAAGTATATCTATTTGATCACTCGTTTGTCAATCTACCTTAATTCCAATACACTATTATAAGCAATTTCATGTATCAAAAGATTGTTCAAATAAAGAGCAGCATTGACAAGCGTACTTGTCTGAGTTATTCTTTATTCAGACAAATAAACTTGTCATTATAAAAGGAGGATAATTATGAAAAAAGAAAAGATATTAAACAGTTACCGAAATGAAAAAAAAGATGAAGGCAACGACCATATCAATAATATGAGTGATGAGAAAGGTTTCTTTGCTATGGCTATGTTAATCATGCTTATAACTATCTATAAAATATATATGAATTTGCCGTTTGGAGATACTGGTGCAATCCCATTATCTTTTTTATCTTTTCATAGCTTTAATCGTTATAAGCAAACGAAAGAAAAAGATACCTTGGTATATGGTATTGTTACTGGTTTTATTGGAATTGCGTTCTTAGTTTGGTATGTGATCGAAACAATATGAGTAAACAAGATAAAAATTATTCAGAAGAGACAGATTTAGTACTGAAAAATCATTTAAAGGACACCCGTAGAGAATTAGGGCTTTCTCAACAACAACTCGCAGATATGATCGGTGTTTCTAGAAATACGATTGGTTCAATAGAGAGATGTGTGTTTGTTCCTACAGCAAAATTAGCATTGATATTATGTATCGCTTTAGATAAAAAATTTGAAGAGTTGTTCTACTTTGATTAAATATAAAAAAATTAAAGAACCTTGTTAATACAAATTTCTAGATACACGATTCTATGTAATTTCATGTGTTACAACTTAATAGGAATTTAAATTTTATTATTAGATTTTTTAATCATTTACACGAAAATTAATTTTATAAAGAGCATACTCTATACTCTTATTTTTTTTCAAGAACTCAAAAAAGCGGAAAATCCCAGATTTAAAAATCTGAGTTTCCGCTTTTGTCATTTCAAGGATGGACTATTGTCTCAGCCTCTTCTAATTTATTCTTAAGATATTTTTACTTTCTCTGCAGGTGCTGATACTTCTTTTTGTTCTTTTCGACCTTTCAACTTATACTTCATTAATCTCATGCCATTGAAAATTACCACCAAGATACTACCTTCATGAACCAACATTCCGATAGACATATTCATCCATTCGCTGAAGAAGACGCTGGTCAACAAGACCAACACTACTCCAATTGAAATCACGATATTTTGTTTCATATTATTTGCGGTGGCTTTTACTAATCCTAATGCGTGAGGCAAGTTGCTGAAGTTCGAGTTCATTAAAACGACATCGGATGTTTCAATCGCTACGTCCGTTCCGCTTCCCATTGCGATTCCAATGTCTGCTAAAGCTAAGGACGGACTATCGTTAACGCCATCTCCAACAAAGGCTACAATTTGACCACGTTGTTGAAGTTTTCCGATATAAGACGATTTGTCTTCCGGCAACATGTGGCCGTGAGCTTCGGTCAAACCAAGTTCGCCGGCGACCACATCAACGGTTCCTTGGTTATCTCCTGAAAGAACGACTAGATTTTTCACGCCCAAGTCTTTTAATTCCTGCAAATTAGCTTTCACACCCGGACGGACTTGATCGCGAATGCCCATCAGTACTTTTAATTCACCGTCGACCGCTGTCAAAACGAGAGAGTTCCCTTGTTGTTCAAACCGTTTGACATCTTTTTGCACTTTTTTGCTAAGAGTGACATTTTCTTTTTCCATCAAGGCCACATTCCCAACAGCCACTCTATGTCCAGCTACACTTGAAACGATTCCGCCGCCTTTCACGACTTCAGTTTCTTCAACAGGATAAAAGTTTGTTTCTCCAATTTGATTTAAGACCGCTTTTGCTAATGGATGATCTGATTCCCGTTCCACACTGGCCAGATAGCCAAGCGTTTCAGCAGAATCTTTTTCATACAGTTCAGTCGCTGCAACGGTTGGGTTTCCGACAGTTAAAGTACCTGTCTTATCAAATACAATTGTATCCACATTGCTGAAGTCTTGAATGACTTCACTCCCTTTTAAAAGAACACCGTTACGAGCACCATTCCCAATACCGGCAACGTTTGAGACAGGCACTCCGATAACTAATGCGCCTGGGCAACCTAGAACCAAGATGGTGATTGCTAACTCAATATTTTGACTGAACGCCCATACAACAATTGCCAGAACCAAGACAGCTGGTGTGTAGTATTTAGAAAAGCGATCAATGAACCGTTCTGCTTCGGATTTAGAATCTTGTGCTTCTTCCACGAGTTCAATAATTTTACCAAATGTGGTGTCCTCACCAACTCGGTCAGCTCTGATTTGAATCGTTCCGTTTTCTAAAATGGTTCCTGCAAAAACTTCTGCATCAGCTTGCTTATTGACCGGAACAGCTTCCCCTGTAATGCTAGCTTCATTGATATGCCCTTCACCCGTAAGGACTATGCCATCTACTGGAACTTTCGCACCCGTTTTAACGAGTAAGATATCCCCTTCATCTATATCATCCACGTCTACTTCTTCAAATTCGCCATTATCCATTTGTTTCAAGGCGCTTTCGGGTGCCATTTCAGTCAATTCTTTGATAGCAGATCGCGTTTGGTTCAATGTTCGTTGTTCCAAGTAGTGTCCGAATAAGAATAAGAACGTGACAATAGCCGATTCTTCATAATTTTGAATAAAAAGCGCACCAATCGCTGCAATACTGACTAAGACATCAATACTGATGACTTTGACTTTCATTGCTTGAAACGCTTGAATGGCAATTGGCGTAATCCCAAAGACAGAGGCGATGATCAAAGACCACTCTGAAAGTCCTACGTTTTCTAAAACAAAGTGACTGAAGAAACCGAGTACGATTAACAATCCACTGATGACGGTGATAACATTTTTCTTGCTTAATATATATTGTTGCATGCTTTTTCCCTCCAAATTTAATTTCTCTTTTATTGATAAACATAATATAAAATAATTGCCTAAGTAATTAATTGACTGACATCAAGTTTAGAAAGTTCTCTTTTATCGTTTCTAAGCACCTCGAATCGGATTGCAACAAAAAAAGCAATCCTGAAAAAATAGCTTTTCTTCCAGAATTGCCTAGTTCATTTAATCTGTTAAGCGGCCTTGACTTTTGCTTTAAGGACCGGATAGCCTACGTTTTCGATAGCTTTTTGAATCTCTTCAATCGAAGTGACAGCTGAATCAAAATTGACTTTGACTTTGCTGGAGTTGAATAATACTTTAAGGCTGTCTTTATCAACACCGTTAACTGATTTTACAGCACCTTCAATTTTTTGCATACAACTTGGACAAGACAACGTTTCTAATTGCAATATAGCTTTTTCCATAATTCCTATCTCCTTTATGTGTTTTTATTTTATAGGCAGCAGATTAATGAACACTGCCTTTTCCTCTTTACAACTGTAATATAGCTCACTTTTAGCAAACGAAAATTGACGCATATCAAGTTTTGCACTTCTTTTTATCTTTTTGCTCAATTCACCATCTTAATAGTCTTTTTCTGCCCCTTATTGCCATCAGAATAATAAGAAATTGGTGGATAATCTTGTCTGCGTATAAACTATACTACAATTGCGCCAATAAACAGGGCCAGAGACAAGGCTTGCGAAACGCGGATCCACTCGCCAATCCATAAACTGTCCGTTCGCATACCTTCAATGAAGAACCGACCCACTGAGTACCACAAAACGTAACTCAAAGCGACTTCTCCTTGACGCAAAAGCTGTTTTCGGTTCCGTATAGTGACGATGAGGACAAAGCCCAACAAACTCCACAATGACTCGTATAAAAAAGTCGGATGGTAGTAGGTACCATTGATATTCATTTGTTCAAATGATAAATTCAGGTAAATAAAGATTTTCCAAGAATTGACGAGTAACCGGCCCACCATGAGCTTCCTGATTCATAAAATTGACCCAACGACCAATGGACTGGGCTAACAATACATTGGGCGCTAAAATATCAAGAACGAGTGCCAAAGAAGTACCTTTTTTCTTTGCATACCAATATAGCGTACCCCCTCCTGCAATCAATCCCCCATAAATCGCAATACCGCCATTCCAAATCGCAAGGATTTGTCCTGGATTTTGCAGATAATAACCAAGTTCAAATAACACATAATAAAGCCGAGCGCCGAGGAGTCCAATCGGAATTGCCCATAAGGCCATATCGATAATGGTATCCTCTTCCAGTCCTTTTTTCTTTGCTTCCTTGGTGCTCAACTGGAGAGCCGCTAATATGCCCGCTGCAATAATGACTCCATACCAATGAATCACAACAGAACCAATCTCCACCACATGGGGATTCAAAACGCCTAATACGAATCCCATTCTATTTGCTCCATTTCTTCAATTTTTCGCGTCATTCTAGTCATGGTGATGTTGAACAAGATTCCGGCTAAGCTCCATGGAAACCAAACAGTGAATACACTTTTATCTCCCTGGTCACTCGCTTCGTAATACGCCACTTTTCCGTGTCCGATTACGCCGGCTCCTTTTACAACTTCCTCTTCTTTTTCCATAGCTAACCTATCTGCCTCAACAACGTTAGACGTTTTTGCTTCGCCGCCAATCGTGTTCTTGGTGAAAGGGACGACAAAGAATGCACCCGCTGCTGACAACGTGATGGCAACTATCACCCAAAAACAATGCACATTCACCCTACTTATTTTTACGTTTTGTTCGACAACCCTATCTTAAAGAAAAATAAAACAAAAAAACTTGAGGGTTATCATGTTTGTGCTTTTATTTTTCCAATGAATGAAGGTCGTTCTGTCTTAAAAAAGCCAAAAACGGACAGATGGAAGCAAAAGCACTGAGTTCTGTCCCGTTGTTAATGAAGAGCGACAGAACACCAACGTGTAGAAAAAAGTGTGTCCGATTATTCGCTGTAAAGCAATAAATCATCTAAATCCTGAATCTTGATCCTTTTCCCAGACAGCTGTTGAATCAATCCCTCGTCCTCCAATTCTCCAAATTTGCGACTGATGGTCTCAGGTGTCGTTCCTAAATAGGAAGCAATGTCCTTTTTTGCCATCGGCAGGGTGATGGTGGGAGAGTTGCCCATTTCAGGTTCCACATTTTCTGCCAAAAACAAAACTAAACGGGTAATGACACTCTCCACGGCTACTTGTGTCGTTTGACGTTCTGAACTTTCTAACCGTTTAGACATTTCCGCCAATAGTTTTAAAGAAATAGCTGGGTATTGTTCCAGAAAATCTTGGACATCTTTTTGCTGAATCATACAGACAACGGTATCTCGGGTTGCTTCGGCATATTCCTCGTGTACTGCATCCGGGTTGAACAAGGTCCATTCTCCGGTGAAATCACCAGGGCTCAAGATCCGCACTAGCTGCTCTTTGCCAGAGTCTGCCAATCGATAAATACGGATTTTCCCACGATTGATAATATATAAAGTATCCTCTTTTTCTTGTGAACGAAACAGAAACTCTCCTTTTTGATACTGTTTCGTGTGGGCTTTTTCAGCAATGTAATTCATCGCGCTATCCTCTAAGTGATTGAATATTGGAACCAAGCGGATACAGGCTGCGTGGTCGCCAATTTCATGATGGGTATGTTTAGTCAATTCATTCTCCCCCTTTATTTATTTTGTTTATATTCGCTGCTTTTATTATATAAGTCTCTTACTACAAAAAAATTGATGCACATCAAGAAAATGGAAAAAGGACTGGAAAGAATTCCAATCCCTAAATCAGCTTCTACCTTTACCTTAATCTTCATCCTCATCAAGAGCGTCATCATCTTCTAATGCTTCTTTACCAATGAACGCTTGCAGCATCCAAATGTTCTTGTCTAAGTCATTTTTAAAAGCAATCAATGTATCTTCTAAAGCATCGTCACCCTCGTCTTGAGCTAAACGAATCGCGCGAATAGTTAGGTCACGAGTGCTTCTGAAGTCCTCGATAATATTTTCAACCATGTCTTCTGCTTTAGCGTATTTATTAACTGCATCTTCCGAAAGCATCGAATATTTTTCAAATTCAACCGTTGTCGAAGCAGGTTTATGCCCAGAAGTAATTAGACGCTCCGCAAGTTTGTCGAACCATTTTTCATTTTCGTTATACAACTCTTCAAATTTTTCATGCAACGTAAAGAAATTGGCTCCTTTTACATACCAGTGATATTGGTGCAGTTTCACATGTAATGTATGCATGTTGCCTAAAAGATGATCCGCAATGGCCGCTGCATTAATTTTCGTATGATGAACATGTTCCTTGTGTTCTTGTTCTTCTTGCAATCTTTCTTGGGGTGTTCTTTCTTGAGTAGCTTTATTTTCAGTCATGATTTATTCCTCCTATAATTTTGGTTTGTTTAAAATAGCTTTCTTTGATTCCTCCTTTTTCTTTACTGAATTTAGTATAGGATAGATTTCCGTTAAAAAAATTGACGCTCATCAAGAAAAGTATTTCTTAATAGACGCCAGGCTTCTCTATTAAATTCAACTGAAATAATCAAAGGAATGAAGTCGTCCCCTCCAAACAAAAATTTCATTAAAGTAGGGCCTAAAAAAAGAATAGCAACTATACTTTGTCAAGAGACCTGACTGCTATTTTTTTGCTTGTTATTCTTCAATTACCAAATGTCTTACCTTGCAGTATATTTAATACTCTTTCTCACTAGTGTTGCATGCAACACTAGTGAGAAAGAGCATTAATAAGATTAACCTAGAAGAATAACTTTACTTTATTTATGTCACACCATAAATAAAAATTGAAAAGAATTTTTTTATTTATTTTTAGTAGATCGATTAATAGGAGTTTTAGCTTGGGAGCGTCAATAATTTTGTGTAAATGGTTCTTCCCTACTGTAGATTGTTTCTAATTCTCCATCGGTTGACTCAGCATTTGTTCGAGCTCGCCTTCGGCCTGTTGGAAACCTTTATGACTGCGACCTAGGAATTTTTGGTTGTAAGTATCAAAAGACGAGACTAAGAAACGTTCCATCGACTCTTCATTTTGGAACTGTTCCTTGCGGTGGCTGTATTTCTTGATTTGTTTATTGAAAGATTCGATTAAATTAGTTGAGTAAATGCTTCGGCGGATACCAGGCGGAAACTCATAAAAAGTCAATAAATCTTGATTTTTTATCAGTGACTGCGTCACTTTAGGATAAGTTTTCTGCCACTTCTCAATCTTACTCCCTAAAAAGGTATTTGCCTCTTCCTTTGAGCTAGCTTGATAAACAGCCTTAAAATCATCACAGATTTCTTTTCGATCTTTGACACGTACTTTATGAGCAATATTACGGAAAACGTGAACACAGCAATGTTGGTATTTAGCTTTAGGATAAATCTGGTGAATCGTATCTTTCATGCCTTTTAAGCCATCGGTAATAAACAGTAAGACATCATGAACCCCTCTGGAGTAAATGTCCTGTAACAACTCATTCCAAACGTAGGTCGATTCAGTCGGAGCAATCGCATAACTTAGTACTTCTTTAGTGCCGTCTTCTCGTATACCAATGGCAATATAGATTGCTTCTTTGGAGACGGTTTGCCGTTTTAAAGGAATATAAGTAGCATCCATGAAAATAGCGACATACTTATCATTTAGAGTTCTAACTTTAAATGCATTTACTTCTTCAGTCTCAGTCAGCACTTTAGTCATGTTGGACATGGTTTGGAGCGTGTAGTGATGCCCATACATTTTCTCAATCAAGTCTGCGATTTCCGACATGGT
>OLPP01001247.1_pt1 | contig 9639 bp, 5 predicted proteins | sample 1643151 | NCBI WGS metagenome assembly OLPP01 (sample SAMEA3136679, study PRJEB25190) | human gut metagenome | biome: human gut; feature: human-associated habitat; material: faeces | place: Austria | collected 2013 | reverse complement strand
CAGCATCGGCGATGCCTCATTGGCAATTCCCCGGAAGTTCTGCACCACTTCCCGCACGTCATCCGGGATTGCTTTCTCAAGCTTTGGGCGCTCAACAGGCCCCACCTGCTTCTCCTCCTGCACGTAGACAACTCTCTGCTCTCCCTGCGTCGAAAAATCTACTTTCTCCACCTTCTCTTCCACTGCACGGATCCGATCGAGCAGGCTATCCTGCGTCGTCTCCATTGCCGGTGTACAGAGCTTGATCAATGTCACCTCCAGAAGCACTCTCTTCTGTGTGGCGTATTTGATCTGATTAGACAAATCTGAGAAAATACGGATATACCGAAACAGCATATCACTTTCAATCATCTTTGCCTCTTCCTTCAACTGAATTAAGTTCTCTGTGGAAACATCCAGAACATCTTCCATATTATCAGAACTTTTCACAAGAAGCAAGTTCCTTAAATACCATGTAAAATCTGCCACGAGCTGTGTCAGTTCTCTTCCCTGCATGACCAGTTCCTCCACCGTCTGAAGAACCCCTGCCACATCCCGCGCCATGACCTGTCTAAGCATCCTGCTGAAAATATCTGTGTCCACTGCGCCAAGTACTTCCAGCACATCATCATACTTCAATTTCTGTCCGAGATAGAATGCGATACACTGGTCGAGGAGACTTAGCGCATCACGCATAGAACCGTCCGCTGCCTTCGCAATATAGCGGATTGCTTTTTCTTCTACCTCAACTTGTTCTTTTTTCATCAGTTCATCCAACCGCGCTGCGATCGTATCGATCGTAATACGCTTGAAATCGTAGCGCTGGCATCTGGATAAAATCGTGATCGGAATCTTATGTGCCTCTGTCGTTGCAAGAATAAAGATTACATATTCCGGGGGTTCCTCCAAAGTCTTTAACAGAGCATTAAATGCACCTATTGAAAGCATATGCACCTCATCGATGATATACACCTTATATCTTCCCTCCGTCGGACGGTAGGATACCTCTTCCCTGATCTCACGGATATTGTCCACACCGTTGTTGGAAGCCGCATCGATCTCAATGACGTTCATGGAAGTACCGGCTGCAATATTTTTGCACATGGTACATTCCCCGCAGGGACTTCCGTCTACCGGATGCTCGCAATTGACTGCCTTTGCAAAAATCTTCGCTACTGTTGTCTTTCCGGTTCCTCTTGTGCCACAGAACAGATATGCATGTCCGATCCTGTCCGCCTTTATCTGATTCTTCAGCGTTGTGATAATATGATCTTGTCCTTTTACGTCTTCAAATTCCGCAGGACGGAATTTACGATACAGGGCAGTATATGACATGTTAAATTACTCCTTTACTCATCACCAAAACTGATTCCGACAATCTTGGCTTCTTTGATGATATCCGCTTTCGGATCTACCATCTTCAGCTTTCCGGCAACCTCTCCAAGCGGAACCTTGCGGATGTTGCCGTTCTTGATTCCTACCATATATCCGTAGTCCTCTTTTAAGATCAGGTCTGCTGCTGCTGCTCCAAGTCTGGTTGCAAGCACACGGTCATACGGACACGGGCTTCCACCTCTCTGCGTATGTCCCGGAACCGTGATACGAACCTCCTGATCCATACGGTTCTGGATCTTCTCTGCAAGCTCATATGCCACAGACGGATAGCCCTTCTTTTCCTGTTTTTCTTTTAATTTTTTCTTCGGAAGGGCTGCATCTTCTTTTGTGATCGCGCCTTCTGCAACCGCGATGATCGTAAAATGCTTTCCTGCCTCTGTACGGCTCTTGATCGCACGCACTACGTTATCCACATCATACGGGATCTCCGGGAGAAGAATAATATCTGCTCCGCCTGCGATTCCGGCATGAAGTGTTACCCATCCTACTTTATGCCCCATAACCTCTACAATAAATACACGGCTGTGTGAAGTTGCAGTTGTATGGATTCTGTCAATTGCTTCCGTTGCGATATCTACCGCACTCTGAAAGCCAAATGTCATATCTGTTCCCCACAGATCGTTGTCGATCGTCTTCGGAAGTGTAATCACATTCAGTCCTTCTTCTCTTAACAGATTCGCAGTCTTATGGGTTCCATTTCCTCCCAGTACTACCAGGCAGTTCAGGTTCAACTTGTGATAAGTATGCTTCATCGCTTCGACCTTATCGATTCCATCCGGTCCAGGTACGCGCATCAGTTTAAACGGCTGTCTGGATGTTCCGAGGATTGTTCCACCCATCGTCAGTATTCCCGAAAAATCTTTTGCTGTCAGCATCTCAAACTTCGAATAAATAAGTCCTTTATATCCATCCTGAAATCCATAAATTTCCACATCGTTTCGTTTTGAACAAAGTCCTTTTACAACACCTCGCATGGCTGCGTTCAGTGCCTGACAATCCCCACCACTGGTAAGCATTCCAATTCTAAACATAATTGCCCATCCTTTCCCTGTTCATCTTTTCCAGATCAGTCTGTTATTTTCAGTTATAATCCCTTTGTATTATAACCGATTCCTGAGTCCTATACAAGCAATAGTTCTGCTGCAAAACCAATACCTACCGCATCCTGGTCTGTCATTTTGAATCACATCTGGCGAAATGCACAGCACAGATTGACTTTTTGTTCCGGAATGGATATATTATAGAAGTGAAACAGTTAGTGCAGGCATACATCTGATTTTTTGTGATCACATCAGACTCTGCACGTAAAAATTTATAAAAGAAAGTCAGGTATTCTCATGGAAAGAAATGAATTGTGCTGGTGTGGCAGCGGAAAAAAATACAAAAAATGCCATCTTATGATCGAAGAAAAGATCGCATATCATGCAGATAAAGGAGAAATCGTTCCGACAAGAGATATGCTCAAGACCATTCCTCAGATTGAAGGAATCCAGAAAAGTGCAGATCTCAATACTGCCGTACTTGATCATGTAGCTGCCCATATCCACGCAGGCATGAGTACAGCCGAAATTGATAAATTAGTTTATGACTATACAACCGAACACGGCGGAATCCCGGCACCGCTTAATTATCAGGGATTCCCAAAGAGTGTGTGTACTTCTATTAACAACGAGATCTGCCATGGTATTCCGGATGAAAATATTATTCTGGAAGAAGGCGATATCATCAATGTGGATGTATCTACCATTCTGGACGGATATTTCTCAGATGCATCCCGTATGTTTATGATCGGCAAGGTCAGCGAACGTGCCGAAAAACTGGTTCGTGTCACACAGGAATGTGTCGAACTTGGACTTGCGCAGGCAAAACCATGGAACCATCTCGGAGACATTGCAGATGCGATCAATTCACATGCAAAAGCAAATGGCTATTCTGTTGTAGAGGAAATCGGCGGACATGGTGTTGGTCTTGAATTCCACGAAGAACCTTGGGTAAGCTATGTTACACCAAAGGGAAGCGAAATGCTTCTGGTTCCGGGTATGATCTTTACCATCGAACCAATGATCAACGAAGGCAGTCCGGAATTCTTTGTTGATGAAGACAATGACTGGACGGTTTATACCGAAGATGACGGACTTTCTGCTCAGGTAGAATACATGGTCCGCATTACGGATGATGGCGCTGTCGTTATGACAAAATAATAATGCATAAAAAGGATGCTGCAAAATCATGACCTGATTAAGCCGCATCCTTTTTATTATGCATATCAATAATGGAATCAAACTCTCTACTCCAGATCCCCTTCCCGGTAAACACGAAGCAGCATCTTCAGCCCTTCAATGTCTTCTTTGATCTTCTTTCCGGTATCTGTATCTCTTACCATCAGACGTTCTTTCTCAGTCTCTACCAGCTCCGATTTTGACTCAATATCTTTATTTTCCGTCAATGCCGCAAATACACTCTGGAATGGCTGGTGTGACTTGATCCGGATTCCATGGGAATTAAAGATCAGCGTATAACCGGCAATGCCGGTCGTCTTGTGATAACTTTTGCAAAAGCCCCCATCGATCACCATCAGTCGTCCATTTGCACGCACCGGATGCTCGCCTTTTGAAGTCCGCACCGGTGTGTGTCCATTGATGATATGTGACCGCTCAGAATAAAGACCAAATTCATGCAAAATCATATTGCAGACCTTTTCTTCTTCATAGAACCGGTAATATGGGTTGGACTCCTCATGCCAGGTCGTTTCATCCTTCACATAAGTCCGCTCAAAAGTCTTGATATTTCTGCCTGACAGCGGTGATTTTCTTCCGCACCACAGATACCACATAAAGTCTTTGTCTTTTTCCTTCGCATCTTTTGACCATGCCCTTCTTGCAATGTGTTCTGCATAATCCAGATAATCTCTTCCGCAATAACGCTTCCTTCCAAATACAACGCCCTCAAAATTACCGCTTTCATCCAGTGGCACACAGCCATGATATAAGAGGTTATTGTTAAAGATCCGATACATACTTCCTTTTTTGTACAGAAAATCAATGTGCTGGCGCAGACGGATGCTGTTCACAAATGCCATCTCAAGACCTTCGACTACCTGCTCTTCCTCTTCGGTGAGTTGGTATACATCCTCCAAATTTTCTGCCGCAAAATTGACTGTCGGGAAAGTCTCTTCTTTAATGTCATATTCCCTTCCGTCAATTTCCACCGTCTGACGTGCAACATCGACCTTGTGAAGCAGAAGCTTATCCTCCATTTTGTAATCCGGATTGCGCAGGATCACCTGACCTTCCAATTTAAAAAGAAGTACAGAAATCTCTTTTAAAGCTGCCTTCATCGGATCAATCCCCGGATAAATCTTCTCTGCAAATAAAGTCAGATTCCGAAGGCTGATGCCATAACTGTTCTCCAGGATCTTCATGTTATCGTACTTCAGATTGTTCCGGATCACAGTGGCAATACACGCTCTGCTTCCTGCCGCTGCCCCCATCCAGAGAATATCATGATTGCCCCACTCAATATCGATGGAATGATAAGTCATCAGGAGATCCATGATCCGATCTGCGCACGGTCCCCTGTCAAAAATATCGCCGACAATATGTAAGTGATCCACCGCAAGACGTTTGATCAGACCTGCCAGTACTTCGATAAACTCGTCTGCATTCTGAAGCTCAAGAAGTGTATCCAAAATATTGCGGTGATAGATAAGCTGATTGTCATCCTCATCCTTCTGCACATGAATCAGCTCGTCTAGGATATATGCATATTCCTTCGGCATCGCTTTCCTTACTTTCGAGCGGGTATATTTGGAAGAAAATAACCTTGCGATCTCAATCAGTTTTCCCAGAATCACACGATACCATTCTTCATTGTTCTTCCCTTCTTTTTTGATCAGCGCAAGCTTCTCAACCGGATAATAGATCAGGGTACAGATCTCTTCTCTGTCCAGATCAGATAAGGTATCTCCAAACAGCAGATCCACTTTTTCCCGGATCACGCCAGAACAGTTATTTAATATATGACAAAATGCTTCATATTCTCCGTGCAGGTCACTCATGAAATGCTCGGTTCCCTTCGGCAGACTTAAGATTGCCTTCAGGTTGATGATCTCTCGGCACACAGCCTGCTCTGTCGGGTACTTTTCTGCCAGAAGTTCTAAATATTTTTCATCTTTCATTTTCTTCCTCCATCCGGTTATTTTTTACTTTACATATCCAATAAATACATTTCCGCTTCCGCTTACAAGACCGTTCATCTCATCCGGCGTTGCGGAATGACGTTCTCCGTCTGCCGGATCCAGATAAGCATACTTCGCATCCGTGTATCCGATGACCAGTACCGCGTGATCCACACTGAGCATTGCGATCACCGGTGTCTCATGGCTGATCGTATAGCGGATTTCTTCCGGTGTACATCCGGTCAAATCAAACCCTTCTCCACCGGTTGCTTCTGTCAGGATTTCTGCCGGCGACTTTCCGTTTTCCAGCTCTGTTGATGCATTTATATCTTCTGCGCCTTCTAGCTTCAGGATCCGGTTCAGGCACGCTGCAAGTGTACTCTCACCTTCTCCTGTCCGGAACTCATCCATATTATTTACTTCATAAATATCCGGCGTATTTCCGGACTCCCATACATATTCCTGTGATGAAGAAATGACCACACCTTTTATCTTCTCCGCTTCCTGGATCGCATAAGATGCTTTTTCATACACCCCCTGCAGACTGCCAAGTGCATATACATAATACTGATTCTTTACCTTCGGTTTATCAAAGCTGACAACCATCGGTTTATCAAACAATACCTGCTTTGGTTTTAAAATTTTTGCTTTGCTGTCTTTGATCCCATTTTCATAAGTAAGACGAACCAGAGTTCCCCGCAGATCATCATTGTAGGTCTCAACTGTGATATTGCTCTCTTCCTTCTCCTGATTGTTGGTAATATAATCTGCCGTTGTTGAAATATAGGTATTCTCATTTCTGTTCACCCGATTAAGTGTCATCATATTGTCTGCCACATAGCCATCCAGAATGTAAAAATCCTGTACCTCATAGGTCTTGGCTATCTCCTGTTTCTGCGTGATGATATCCACTTTATACATCGGGTACACACTCTGTCCGGATATATTGGTTCCTGCATCGTTTCCACGCAGCGTGCCATAGGCAAAATCATTCCGGATAAATCCGATCGGTTTGACATATTCGTCTCCTTCGGATGTAATATCAAAAGATTTGCCCGTCTTCAGATTCAGCACGATAATCTTCTGCGACTCATTGATCTTTCCGCCCTCACTCTGGTAAGCAAGCAGATGTCCGTCTGGTGAAACCTGATACTGCCCTTCCTCCAGATCTTTCACCAGCACCTCTCTGGTGTTGTCCTTCAGATTCACAAGATACAATGTACCATCTATCATTACATAAAGATTTTCATCAGAATTACTGTAATATACAAATTTACCCAGATCCTCTTTCATCAGATAATATCCGTCTTCGCTAGGGACAAATGCTTTTTCCGTAACGGAATTTTTTTCTGCGTCAAAATAATAGACTGCTACACCTACCTGCCCTTCATGTACACCGCGATTCATATAACCCACTACAGTAAATGTGGTATTGCCTTTTTCATCTACTGAAATCAGGCGGATATCATGCAGGTCGCATAATGTACGCACATCCATGTTTTCCGCATCTGCGAAGCCGAATACCAGTGACATTTCATCCTCTTTTTTATCATAATGCCAGAGCTGGTTATCCTCTATAAATGCTACAATGGTTCCATCTGTATTAGTCTCATACTCCAGGTCCGTCGGCGCAATCCCAACAAGAACACCTTTCTGGTTCAGCGCAGTTGTCTTACCATCAAATCTCTGATTCATCGTGCGATCATAATCAAGCAGATACTGTTGTGCATCTTCCCCGGTGCGGATCCGGAAGAATTCCTTTACACTGTAAAGCCGATCAGCATAATCAGTATCCCCGGTGCACTTTACCTGGTATTTGAGGACAAGTGATGTGTAATTCTCATTGCATTCCTTAATTTCCCAGTATACATTTCCCGATACCTGCGGTGCAAGCGAACCCCATGTCACCTGTGACTGTGTCGATGCAAGTGTGACCTCCTGATAGGTGGAGCTGTCCTCACTGGAATCTGTTTCCAAATAGCTTTCGACCTTATCACCCTGATTTTCGAGTGCCGCATTGTGGAAATCATTTGCGAAATCCAGGCTTTTCTTATAGTTGCAATCTGCCGAATTCTTGATCCTGGTATAAAAATAAATATTCTGATTATCCAGGTACAAGGTTACTTTCAAAATCCTCTCTTCTTTCAGGATCTTCGTATTCTTGAAATTTAAAGTTACTGTATCCTGAACATCTTTAATGGTTCCCTCCTGGATACATTTTTTCCCATTCAGTGTATATACCTGCCAGTAAACCTTCTGGATCTGGTTATCATATTTTGCAATGTTCATATCCAGCTGGTTATTTGTGACGGGTGTCAGTGTATCACGCATTGAAGTAAGCGTCATATCGCTTTTATATCCCGGCAGTGAGTTCACTTCATATCCTTCTGTCGTAAAGGATATTCTTGGCAATGTCGCACCTCCCATATCTGCACTCATATCAGTGTTGCCTCTGTTCGTCACATAACTGGATACGATAACTGCAAGAATAAATACAGTAGTCAGTACCCCTGTCTTTATTGCTATCTTTTTAAACATTGTAATTATAGTCCCCTTTATCTTAATTTGCTAAATTTATACTCCTTTTTCTCCCTCTTCATTCTGCTGATCCAATAATCTCCCCAGCATTGGATCGATGTGAAGCATTTCTTCACATGTGCGGATTGCCTCTGTATTTTTTCCTTTATTTCCCGTGTAAATGGCCCGTATCAAAATATTCTTCGGTGTATGCTCCATATCGATAAACTCCAGGATCTGTGTGTCATATCCCTCCCTCTTGAGATATTCTGCACGCATAGCATCCGTGACAAGAGCTGCCATTCGCTCTTTGATCAGTCCGTAAGAAAACAGCGGTGCAAGTGTTTCATTTGCAATCTGACGGTTCACTTCATGCTGACAGCACGGAACCGAAAGAATGACCTTCGCTTTCCAGCCAACTGCTTTTGCAAGTGCAAAATCGGTAGCAGTATCGCAGGCATGCAGCGTCACGACCATATCCACTTCATCAGAGCCGGTATAATCTGCAATATTTCCTTCCATAAACTTCAATTTTCTATAGCCATATTTTTTTGCAAGCTGGTTGCATGCATAAATGACATCCGTCTTCAGATCCAGTCCGATGATCCGGATATCATAACCTTTTAACTCATGCAAATAATAGTAAATTGCAAATGTCAGATAGGATTTGCCGCATCCAAAATCCAGAATCGTTACTTCCCTATCCTTCGGGAGCTCCGGAAGAACATCCTCGATAAACTCCAGGAAACGGTTGATCTGGCGGAACTTATCAAACTTTGTCCGCACGATTTCCCCTTCTTTTGTCATAACTCCCAGATCCTGTAAAAATGGAACTGCTTTTCCTTCCTCCAGGATATAATGCTTCTTCCGGTTGTGTGACAGATCAATCTCTTTGAACCTCCCGGTCTGAAGCCGTCTCTGAATCGTCATTTTCCTTTTTTTGCTGACCAGAACCTGATAGCGGAATTTTCTCGTCTCCATCTGCATCTGTTTGAATTCCTGCATGGCATTTTCAATATATCCTGCTGCTTCTTCTTCATTCAGATTGTGGTGAAATACCTGGTTGTTCCGGTGCTCTTCGCACTGGTACAAAATATTGTCTTTATGCTCCACAGGGCGGATCTTAATCTTTACAATTCCGCCTTTTTCACGTGGATTGCTGATTATTGCTGATAAAAATTCTTTATTTAAACTCTTTTTTAAGATATTATTCAATGATTCCATTTTAATTTCCCCTTACATTTTAGGTTATATGTACGAATCCAGTTTTTATTGTAAAGCGAAATAAAATAGAGCGCAAGGGAAATTTCCCTTACGCCCCATATTTACCTGTTACTGTTCTACTTCCTGATAGACATCTTCCGTTTCTTTTGGAACCGGGAAACGGATCAGTACCTTGAACAGATCTCCGTCGAGATATAACTCGAATTTTCCCCCTTGAAGCTTTGTCAGATTCTGTGCAATCGAAAGACCAAGCCCGCTTCCTTCCGTGCTTCTGGATACATCTCCGCGGATAAATCTTTCTGTCAGCTCATCTGCCGCGCCCTCCGCGGCGCTCAGGCCCTCCCCCA
>OLPP01001235.1_pt1 | contig 9740 bp, 5 predicted proteins | sample 1643151 | NCBI WGS metagenome assembly OLPP01 (sample SAMEA3136679, study PRJEB25190) | human gut metagenome | biome: human gut; feature: human-associated habitat; material: faeces | place: Austria | collected 2013 | reverse complement strand
TAGCTAATTTTTCTTTCATTGTTATCTCTCCTTATACATTTTCTGCATCTTTAAATTCTGGAAGCGTTTTCAAAAATTCATATGCTTCTTCTATTGTCATATCTGGATCGTAATCAGTTTCGTAAGTCTTACTCCGCATGTATGGGCGATTGGAGTTGTTTTTCTTTTCGCCATCGCGAACCTCGGAACTTACATATGACAAAACCGCAATTGAATTTTGCTGGTTCACTGTTGCCTGTAAGAATAAAATTCTGTGATAATCTGTTATAACTCCATCCGGTTGTTTTATTTCTTTAAATAATGCCATTTTGATTTCCTCCTAACTAAACGTTATTTTTCCAGACCACGTTACACCAATTGCAGCGTTGTTAGTTACATTTGTGTTATTATTAAAATTCATTGAAACTCTAACTGTATTACCATTAATCGTTGCCTCATACGATGCTGGTTTAACATAAGTTGATGAAGCAGAACCATGTGTATATTTTCCATTTGATCTACCAATAAAACCACTTACAGATGATGCAACTACATTGCTTGCATCTATCGGTTTGTTAATTGGTATTGTAAAAACTACATACTTACCATTACTTGTGGCAAATCCGGCTCCCTGATAGTACAGCTCTATAGAATCGCCTGCTCGATAATATGGTTTGATTTTTGATGTTTTTGGTGCTTGGAAATACATATCATTTTGATCACAATATAACATCCAGTGATCTTCCGAAGTATCATGAATGCCGCGGTTAACACCTCCACCACCAACACCTACCCCGATACAATATTCCATGTTTATGTTACTTTGAAATCTAACAACGTCACAACTCTCTATTGTCATTCCCTCATAATCAACACTTGCATCAGTGGATGAATGGCTTATAGTAATATCTGTACTCTTATCAGCTCCTGTCACTCTAGTTGTTAATAATATTCCATCTAATTCGCTAATATCCCCAGAAATAAATGCATTCAGATTATCCTCATATACTAAACCGCCAATTATAAAAGTAGAATTATGCAAACCATTAGATGATTTTCCAGAATTAAGAGTAATATACGAACTAGCCTGTTGTCCTTCACCGTCAGCGTTCGTTCCGTATAGCGTATTTGTATCTAACTCAATGATTCTGGCCTTATTCATCTGAATATAATCGGATTCAATAGATAACGCCCTTGTGATACCAGTTGAAAATTCCGATTCTTCTACCACTTGAGATGTTATAAGACCAACTCCGCCACACAATTCAATAACTGCATCTTCTGAATTTAATCCAAGCTCTATTTTCTTTTCCGAATACCTTGCCAAGATAGTATCACCATCTCGAATATTAACTGAATCCGGATTAATCAACACATTCGATCCTAGTATTTCATCAGTCATATTTCCAACAACCAGACCATCTTCTGAACCTTTAAGATAATTCGTTGCTGTTTTTGCTGCATCATTAGCGGTATTCTGTGCGTTATTAGCCTTATTCCATGCTTCCTTAGCTGCTTCGTAACTGCTTGATTTACTTACTGCGGAATAACTAAAAGAGCCGTTCGTCATCACTGTTAAATCTACAAAATATAATGTATTCGTAGAACCTGATGTATACGACGGCTCTGTTGTTTTCCAGTTTCCACCCGGAGGATTTGATGTCGGTTTTGATGGTGCTGTGGCTGTGGAAGACTGCAATAAGTAATACCTTGTTACTTTGTCGATGTCTACAACTCGGTATAAAGTTATTTCACATTTAGCTTTTACAGCCATAACTAGTCACCTCTTTTCGCTAATCCTCTAACTGGAATGTGTATGATGCGGTATTTAATACATCATCAGCAGCTACAGTAAGAGTTTTAGATGTGGCGATTGCGGTAGTAGATCCTGTTAAATACCGCTTAATAGAGCCAAGATTATCTGCTACAACTCCTGCATCGCTGATTGTTTTTTCGACACCTCCAACAAATACATGAGCTGTTAATACTGTAGAACCAGCATTATTTTTAAAGACAATACCGTTTGACGCTGTATAAGATAACGTAATTGCATCTTTACCAGCAGCTCCTGTTGCTCCCTGCTTTGCTACGCTGTACTGTGTTGCTGTTCCACCATTCGTATATGTAAATACTGTTTTAGTCCATAAATACTGTCCTGCCGATACGTTTGGAGGTGTTGACTGCCATCCACTTGTTGGTGCAGATGTATTGGAAGATGATGCGGCGTATGTAATGTCTGCTTTAGAAATACCATTACCAGTAGCACCCGTATTTCCTTTATCTCCCTGAATACCTTTAATGTTTCCGTCATATACCCACTTAGCGTTTTGTGCATTACCAGCAACCGTACATTTATATGTATTACCAGTAGATGTGTTAAGATACATATCATTCACACGAGCATTTGCTACTCCTGAGCCTGTAAACGCTGTTGCTGTTGTAGATGTACCTGTAATTCCAGTACCAGAATACCACTGCGATCCCTGCACACCTGTTGCACCAGTAGATCCCTGTTTTGCAACACTGTAACTTACAGAAGTTGTATTATCGGTATAAGTTGTTGTAACTCTTGTCCAAAGATACTGGCCCGCGGCTACATTTGGAATTGTCGTAGACCAACCACTTCCAGGTACTGATGTATTAGAACTTGAACCAACATACTCTACTACTGGCGTTCCTTTGATTCCTTTTCCAGTCGCGCCTGTTTGACCTGTTTTGGCAACTGCAAATGAGAATTTCTTGTTCATTGTGATTCCATCTACAACGACTGGTATTGTCGCTTCACATGCTGCACTAATCGTAGCTGTAGTTTTAAAAGTGATTTTAACTCTAGATGTTCCACTGTTTTCTACCGTTGCACTAATTCCTGTTGGGCATGAAATATCTGCCGCTGTTACTGCTACTGAAGAACACTGATTTGATCCGCAGAATGCTACCGCTTCTGTTGTACATGTCTGTCCTGATCCAACGCCACCTGTTCCTCCGACAAATGTATATGAATCACTTGTAAGTGTGACTGAATATCCATCCGTTACGTCGATAAGAGTTGCTTGATTTGATGCTTTAACTGCCATTTAATTTTTCCTCCTTAAACTATTAACTCACACGTGAATGTTACATTTACATCTACATCGTCTGGACTGACTTTAAACGAAAAACCATCGTTTATAAGCCTTGAATCGTTGGATGATATAATACCATATGATTCTTCATTAGTTCTTTTCCATTTCCACTGTATATAAGCATTGTCGCCAAATACTTCTTTTAGTTTACTGATGTTTGTAATCTGTATACTTCCGTGATATATAATTACTGATAATATAGTCGAAACAGCATTGTTTTTAAAAGCTAATCCCTGTGACGAATCAATCATTAAAAGTGTTGCCGATTCTCCTTTTATCTTTGTCCATTTATATATTTCAGGTTTTGTGATATCTGGTGTTTTGACACTTTGATTCACACATGTCCCTAAATACTCTTTCCCTTCTGGTTCCAATGATATTCCATTGCCAAAAGAATCATCTGCATACGCAAACCAAGTATATAACATCTGATTTTCTGATAGATTCTTAAATTGATTTGTTAATTGCTCAACTTTTTCTGAAATACCACTTTCTCTGATTAAATAATCTCCAAGTGTTGCCGTCTGTGTTCCATCAACAATTGATATTTCAAGTTTTAATAATCTAGACTGTAAATAAAGTCCTCCAGCTTCATCCACAACATTTACAATGTCACCGATTTTAATATCTTCTGGAAGATGCGTGATTTCAATTTCATAATTTCTTTCAATATCACATTTCTTTTTCAGTTCTTTGATTGCCTGTTCACAAAGTTCTTTTTGATCAACTGTATCATAAGTAAATGTTTGAACAATGTGTCCAGCATTGTCTATTTTGTTTGGCTCATCAGGATTTACATACCTACTCCATCTAGCTAATGCCTTTCTGCTTTTTAAATAATGCCCTTCAACATAAAAATCTCCATCATCATATTTGTAGTCTTGCAAAGAAATTTTCACTCCAGAAGCATCTTCAGAACCAGTGCATAATAATGCAGTTGCCAAATTTTCTACAGATTTTTTTATGCTAATTCCATCGATTTCTCTCCCTTCTCTCAATTGAATCCCTGTATTTTTTCCTCTTTTTTTATAAATATTGATGTATTTATTCGTTACTGCCAGACGATCAATATCGAAACTATATGACACCTCACACTCAAAATTCTTCATAATATCAAGGATTCTTTCTGATGCCGTTTGCTCATCAAACTCTAAAAACTTCTTTACGGAATCTTCTGATTCATTGATACCAATTTCAAATCCACTATCATAAATTGCTGATTCAACATATTCCGTACAAGTTCGCTGAACTCCATCTCCGTCTGAACTTTTTAATATTTCATTTAACAAGTCCATTCCTGCATCTTCAGCATAAATATAGATGTCTCGTTCCTTAGTATCAATTTCTGTATTTATGATCGTATAAAATTCTTTTTCATCCTTGTTACTTCTTAAAATATAGTTTCCAGCTTCTGTTAACTGTTCCGCAATCTCTCTTGTTTTTTTAGAATACGTTATCCTACATTCAAATGTAGCAACTCCTACATCAATTTCCTCTGTTTTCTTATCCTCTTTAATGGTAATTCCATTTAAAAGATTTGTAGATGCTTGTCCTAAAATATCCATTTTGCGGTCAGCAAAATATATAATCATAAGAACACCTCTCGATATCGTAACTTAAATTTAGGGGCATAATCGCTTTCTACCCAATCAGAATAACTGAATCCAATCTGATTCATACCTTTTTGCAAATATAGATCTTCCCAGTCGTTTCCTAACGCACCTAAATCTGGTCTATCTAGTTCGTTTAATTTGGCGCTTGCTGCGGATGAATCAACCACAAATACATCGTTTGCATTGAATTTATTTTGTACATCATGATATTCTGTTACGATTTTATCTATTGTTTCTGTTACTTGCTTAGAATAGTTTTTCACTATTTTCGCATAATATAATCCATTATATTTTAGTGCTGGTTTGTTGGCTTTTTTTGAAACCATAATTGTAATTTTTTTAACTGCCTTTGTTTTGATTGAATTGAATGTAAAACTCTGCTTGATCCCTCCTAAATTAAAGCTCATTACAGCTCCCTTTTTTGTAATGCTAGATGATTTAACTGTTTTGATTTCTGTAATTTTCTTCTTTTTATCTGCCACTCTGTTTTGTCCGAAGAACTTATTATTTAATGACAAATCAATCTCGGCTTCTTTTTGTACTTTTCCATCAACAATCATTCGATACCTTCCTTTTGTACCATCTGATGCCTTGTAAATGTCTACACCTGCAATGATATTTCCAGAAGCATCTGATAAAATCATTTGAAATGCTCCACATTGCTTTTTCCCATCCTTCGAACTATCAATGCACATCTTCTGTGCGTAACTAAGTTCAAAATCTGTTGCTGCTTCTGACAGAGTGTATGTAACAGTAGGACCATGAAACCTATTGCCTGTTCCGAATCCAGTTGCTGCAAGATAATAAGTGTCTTCCGCTGTTGTGTTATAAGAATGCACAGCTCCAATTGTTCCTGTTTGAACTGAAGATTTATAAATAATACCTTTGTTTACTATATATTTAGATTTCACTCCATTCCAGGAATTAGATTTTTTGAATGAATGATTTAGTAGCACTTTTGTTGTTGGGACAGAATATGTATTTGTTTCAGATTCTACAATCTCCACCTGTTCTTCTGATAATTCATCCGGATTACCAAATTGTAAAACGTGTTCCTCATCATCAAAAAATGCAACATATCCGCATCTTCCGTTGTTATTTTCTTCTCCACTCTCGTCGTTATAAAAATCCACCTCAAACGTTGGATAACTTTTATAATTTCCATTGTATTGCACAGCAAAATAATCTCCATCGCTTGCTGGTTCCACTTCATATTCTTCTACTGAATACTTAAATGGATCAATGCATGTAAATTCAATTTCTCCTGTAACACAATTTTTCCCCGGATCTATGTCACTCATCGATGTGAATGTTCCGGTAAAGTACTTATCGGGTTCATCCGCAAAAATAAGTTCCGAATCTTCCACACTTAAAATATCCATCAGCACATTATACGCTTTCCTGAAATTTTCAGCACTTGCTGTCAGTAGTTGATACCCTACTGTGATTGTTCTCGTTGGATATCTTTTATAATTCAGTACCGATCCATCTCTGCTCCCAGATTCAATCATTGTCAGCTCTGGAGCAAGTGATTCTCTTCCTGATACATAAAGTGTTCTGTAACCCGTAATCTGGTTTTCTATGTACTCTCCGTTAATTTTCAGAGCTTCAGAAGGGAGAGTTGCTCCCTGTGAAGCTTCCATTGTATCGGTAAAACTATACATTATTCTCCCTCCTTTACTTTCTTCCTAATTTTCTGTTCTGCCTTGTCTGCCGTTTATTTAACTCTGCTTCAGTATATGGTACCGTTACCCTTGCAATCTCTTTTCCGTCAAGATTAACCGGAACAATGACTGTATATTCTGCCTGTGAATAATAGTCATAATCACCATTAAGACTACCACCTACATCTCCTGCAATCGCCAGATTGTTAAAGTTAGGAATTGTAATTATACTGTCCATCGCTTTATCTAAGGTATTTTTCATCGAAGAAATTCCATTTACAAATCCTTTTACAACAAAAACACCCAGTGCTTTCATAACCCTGGATGGTGAATGGATTTTTAATTTTCCCTTTACCGCTTTAGTAAGAATATTGGCCAGATCTTTTGCCGCCTTATTCAAAGCTTTCTTGTTTGACTTGGATGTCAATCCTTTGACAAATCCCTTTGTTGCATCCTGTGCAATTGTATTCATCTGTTTTTTTAACTTACTAAGCTCTGCTGTAACTGCACTGTTATAATCTTTGTCAAGCTGCTTAATATATGGTTGATAATATGATTTTGCGTTCTTGTCCGCACTGGTCATAAACGCTGTATAGTCTTTTCCATACTGTTTTAACCAAGAATCACTCTTTTTTAATAATTCCGTCGTATACTTTAGTCCTTGTGCGGTATCCAAATTCTGAATATCACGCATCAGATCATATGGGAGAACTTTTTTGAGTTTTTCCATATTCTTTGCAAGTTGTTCTACTTGACTTTTTTGAGTTTTAAAGTTTACTAACGAAATATATCCGTAATTATCAGAACTAAACAAATCTCCATAATCCGCTAATTTGCTCTTATAATTATCCCTGTCTGAAATGATCGCATTGTATTTCTCTTGATACTTCTTTCCAAGAGCTGTCAACGCCTTGTCTGCTGCGTTAATAGCTTTCTTCCCTTGTGATTTTATCGTTTTGCTCATGTCTGATTTTAGAATTTTTCCAACTTGCGTGTACGCTTTTTTTAATTTTGGATTTTTCTTTTGCAGTTTTTTTACACCAGCATTAATCTTTTTATTTAACGACTTCGTAACAGAGGATACTTTGCTGTTCATAGAATCCTTATATTTACTTACAGCATTACTTGCCGCATCTTCATATTTCCTGGATTTTGTTGCTTTCTTCATCGTATCGATCGCTGTTTTTGCTAAAGCTTTACTTGCGGATTTCACACTGCTGATGCCATTTTTGATACCAATCGCAAGACCTGCTGCTATGTAACGTCCATCTTTTTTAGTCATTCTGGATGGCGAATGAATCTGTGCCTTAGCCCTGATCGCCTTTTCTGCTGCGGATACCATTCTGGATGCTGCAGCTTCGATTTGTCCTAAACATGAACTCATTCCAGAAGCAAACCCCTGACTGATATAAGCACCTGCACTATGTGCACCTGATCTTCCTGATCGTAATCTTGAATTTGTGCTTGATACAGCTTTTGAAGCAATACCTGGTCCTTTATTTAACCCACTTCTTAACGAGGATACATACCCATTTCCAGTTTGTTTTCCAGCAGACTTTGCTTTATTGGCTGTACTAGTCATGGATTTATTTATACTCGATAAAGCTGATGTTGCTTTAGATCCCATAGACCCAAAACTTGCATTTACAGATACTGATGCAGCAGATAAGGTTTTCATTCCATTTGCAGTCTGTTGGATTCCTGGTCCTTTACCAGAAATCTTCCCAATACCAATTGCTACTGCACCAAGACTCTTTGCAATCGATCCGATTGATAATCCAGAAATCATCTTGATTCCTTCAGCTGTACTCTTAAATCCTGTTCCTGCATTCTTAGCAGAATCTCCAACGGACTTGATCACTTTAGCGATTCCACCAAGCACGCTTGTAAGTCCGCCACTGATTGCATCCACAACTGTTTTAATAACGTTTCCAAATGACGTAAATCCGCCACTTGTTACAGTAAGAGCTGTTCCTAATACCAGAAGTCCTGCTCCTGCCACTATCGCACCTGCTCCTACAATTAAAAGTCCTGCTCCGAGTACAATACATCCGGCTCCTGCTACTAATGATCCAGCTCCAAATACAATCATAGCCGCTCCAAGTGCTGTAATTGCTGTTGCTCCAGATATTCCATATTGAACAACCGTTGGAAGAACTCCTGCAACAACTGCTAACGATGCTGCAGCTAATAATGCCCCTGCACCTACAAGTACAATTGCTGCTCCAAATGCGATAAACCCAACTGCTCCTGCTGTCATTGCTGGTCCAACGGCTCCAGCGATTGCTATTAATGCTCCAACGGCTACAACCATTCCAGCCATGCATGCGATCGCCGGTGTACCTGCATTTGCAAGTGCGATACTTGCAGCTGCCATAATTGCTAAACCTGCTGCGACTAATACAACCGCTGCGCCCATTGCTAAAAATGCTACTGATGTAGCAGATAGTTGTGCCGGTGCAACCGATACACTTTTTAACATTGTTGTCATTCCAAGTCTGATCAGTGCTAAAGCCCCGACCATACCAGTCATAACTCCAATCGCCACTCCGCCAGAATTAGCAAGTGCAATAGCTGCTCCTGCCATGATTCCAAAACCTGCAGCTATTGTCAGTACTCCAACTCCAAGCATCATAAATGATTTTGCTGCCTGCATTGTTTGTCTGGAACTTTCCATACTTGCAGATCCAACTGCTTTTTCTCCAACTGCAATACCAAATAATTTCCCTGCAATTGTGGCAATCCCTTTTCCTGCTAATTTAGTAATTGCTGATCCAAACGTTTGTAGCGCTGGTGCAACTGATTTTACGATTTTAAAACCTTTGTAAGCTACCAATAATTTTGGTAGTTGTGTTATCAGTGATGCAATTGCGTCTGAATGATCTTCGCAAAATCCAGCAAAACTTTTTAGACCTCCAGTAATCCCACCAAGTATGCTTTTGAATCCAGATACAGATTTTGCAGAACCAAATGATCCATTTAACTGTCCAAGACTTTTTCCTACAGCATTTACAGCTGATCCAAACGCTCGTCCTACTTCTTTTGCATCTGTCTTGAAAACAGACCAATATTTTCCTGCCTTTGTTGTGAAACTACCAATCTTACTTGCTATTTTATTTCCATCAACATTATCTAAAAGATTCGTTACATCACTTACTCCTTTAATCGCAATGCTGGATACTTTATCAAATGCAGGCTGCAGTTTATTTGCCGCCGTTTCTGTTAAACCATCCATTGCCTGCCCAACAGTTTTATATTCTGTTGCAAGTTTCGTGAACTGTTTATTCGTTCCTGTCTTAGCAATCGCTGCAAAGAAGTCTTCGGTTTTTACTTTTCCATCCTGAACATCTTTAATTAACTGC
>OLPP01001212.1_pt1 | contig 9986 bp, 10 predicted proteins | sample 1643151 | NCBI WGS metagenome assembly OLPP01 (sample SAMEA3136679, study PRJEB25190) | human gut metagenome | biome: human gut; feature: human-associated habitat; material: faeces | place: Austria | collected 2013 | reverse complement strand
CAAAGACGAGTAATCTGATCTAACTAAAAAGGCCGCTCTGCGGCCTTTTTTCTTTCAATAACAGATTGATTTATAATGTTTTATCTCTCTTTGTTCCACTATGTGTCCACATTCAGTGGAGGGAGAGGGGAGTAAGCCCGCTACATTGTGGGCTTTGTTTTATAGTCTGATCACTGTTTCAAGTCGGTGAGGGCACCAAAAAGAAAACCCGCAGTTTTTACGCTGCGGGTTTGTTGTTCATGTCTGTGAGATAGGGTGCCTTATCGACCTTACCCTGGCAACCGATTGACGGGGGATTGCTCCCCCGTCGCGGTTTCCTTACTGCTTACACTGTAAGAACGCCGCAAACTCCGCTCCCCAGAAGCTCATCCGTATTTCGCACAGCGAACCGTGCAGCATCCAGATGATGAGGATTGCCGTCACGCAGAACGTGATGGCCGTAAGCGATTTTTGCGACATAGCACTTGCTCCTTTTCCGGAGAGGCGCTAACCTTTCACTTGTCAAGGTAATGCGGTTAGGGCCTCGGTTAAACAGAGATGTTTTCCGGGGCCTTTCCACATCTGGCCTTCGGGTATTCCCTCCGACCATCAGCCGAAAGGCACCCGCGCGTAATCTATCGCTTTTTTGTTGCTCCGGCAATTCTGCCTGTTAATTCTGAGGTAAAGGCAAACTCATCTGATTGTTTCCCCTGTGTGAAGCTGGCAGCTCATGCCACGGGATACCATCTGAAGAGTGAACGCCGGAGGCGTGTTTCGATGTGAATTTATGGAAAGCTTCCAGTGTTGAGAAGCATACGCCGCATTCCAGGTTGTTACACTGGTAATACTTTTGCCGCACGGTGTTTGAATCATTTTCCGGACGACTGGTGCGGATACGGGCAGATGCGCCACAAAGCGGACAACGGAACATAGCGACCTCCCTTAACGTGGTGCTGGTTCTATTTTAAGTTGTACTGGCTCAGACTCCAACAGCCACTCCGCCTTGAGCAAAAAGTTAGCGCAGGAGTGCATGTTTAAACCTAATTGCTTTAAATATAGTGATTCGGATAACCAGATGACTTGTGTTTATATATGATAACGGTAAAAATCTACTCTCTATGAGAATGTTGATGTGAAAATGGTCACCATGAAGATAACTAAGACAAATTTTGGTATAACTATTAATGATACTTTAATAACGGATTTTCGCGATGTAGTTAATGAAAGAGATTTTGTTTATAGTTACTTCATAAACAGAAATGGTAAAAATCAGTTCAGCCCTATTTGTTCATGCATGGATTGGATTACTGTTTCTGTACGCTATCTTATGAACATCCCTGAAATATCTGAAGACATTGATATTAAAGCTATGCAGATTTATACTATTATATCATCAATCGATATAATAGTGGAAGCGGTGCGGCAACTCCATCGTATTATTGAAAGTGACAATAATTTTATGAAATGGCCCTTTAAAGGCTCTGTTGATATTTTTAAGGATAAAATACATTATCTTTCGCATGAGGATGATGACTCTTATTTTAAGAGTATTCGCGCTATTTTTGGTGCTCACCCTACGAATCTTAAAAATAACCACGGGGAGAGATTGTTTGCGAGTTGGCCTCATTTTTATGCACTTAATAATAATGATTTTACTATAAGTCTTTATAATAATAAACCCGGTGTGGATGATGTTATTTTCGGTATTAAATTTAACGAGCTTATCTCATATGTTGAAAGTAGGTATAAATATCTAGAAAAACTAATGGACTCTATAGTGGTAATTCGTAACAACCATTACGATGTTTTGTCCGCGCAAGTTATATCATCCACCGATAACATTTATGATGAGTTGAGGCTGCTTCTTTCAGAAGTCGCTATACGAGGTAATAATGATTATTACCGAATGCAATTGGAAGAGTTAATTCATTTGTTTGATGGTTGTGTTAAAGAGAAGCATCTTCAAGATGAAGTAAATGAGTTTTTGAGTAAACTCTATCCGATCGTTTTAGAGATTAGAAATAACCTTCAGAAAATGAATATTGAAGATTTAACAACTACTTGTGATGTGATTATTTCGAGGCTTCCTACAGGTGAATTAAATTATATTCTTCAGAAGATGTTTTCTTGTCTCCACTCAGATAGGGATGATCCATTGAAGGATTATTACTTTGATACTTTAAATAAATATACTGAAGGTTGGTATAATTTTTGCCCTGCAGATAATGATAGTACAACCTTGCTAAAACTTAGAATGATGCTGTATCGGTATCATCAGCAAAAACTTGATTAACGATGAGAAATAATGTCAGCGGATTTTTTATAATCTTGCATATCAATTCATCGTTAGGTTTATGATGCCTATTTCGGGCACAGAGCAAACAGGTATATTATGTTGGCTCTGTGCCGTATCTTCCCACCATTTAGGTCTGCGCAATCCATTCAGGGATTTTTGTTTCAAGTTCAAGCTGCGTGGTAAAACCGCTGTTATCAATGGTGTGCTCGGCTTTTGCAATAATCCAGTCCTGATTATCAATCTCGCTTTTAAATCCTGTTACCGTGCCATGCATTTCGGGGTAGAGTTCTGCGCGTCCACGTGCCAGTGTGATGGAGAATGATGCGGCTCCGCGTTGTAGCTGCTGCCACTTTGCCGCCGCAGCGCGTCTTGCTGCCTGTTCGTTCTGATAAGTCTTGCGTAACACAAACACGTTGCCTTCCGCACCTTCCATATAGTCGCCTTCACGGCTACTGCTTTTCTCCATTTTCGGTTTACGGCGTTTCACGCTGACTTTTTTCTTTTTCCCGTAATTAAGATCAAGCCAGTAAGCGCGTACCCCCGTATACGCCTCTCGGTCAGCAATGCGGAACTGATGGCGATCGCCGCTGCTGCGTGTGATGGCGAACGAGGGCAACGGCTGGCCCTGCGCGTTCACGCCACCGCCTGGCATGATGAATAACAGATTACCGCTTTTTACCGTAGTGATTGCGCCCAGCATTTCCGCCATGCGCGTAAGGAAGGACATGTCGCTTTCTTCGGTCTGGTCGGCGTGGTCGATTTCAATATCCATCAGCATTTCGCTGATTTGTGGTTTCAGACCGTACCGATGAGCGATGGCGGATACCACGCGCTCAACGGTCACATCATGCCAGGACACCTCACGTTTAACGTTAAATTCATCCCGAAAATCTGCGCTTCTGGCTGAAACCGTCAGCCTGTCCGGCGGTCCTTCGTGAGCGATTTCATCAACAATGTAAGTGCCTTTTTCTGTCAGCGGTTCTCCTTTCCAGCCAATGAGAACCGTCAGGCGCGCGCCCCGTGGCGGTAGCTGCAACTGACCATCCGCATCATCCAGCGTGATGGTGAGCTGGTCCGCTTCAAATCCCCGGTTGTCGGTCAGCGACAGGCTCATCAGGCGCTCTGCCACGCCGGACAGCGTTTTACCCTCCGCGAGAATATCAAAATCCGGCATTTTTACGGGGTCTGTGCTCTGACTGAGCAATTGCATGGTGGTATCGGTCATATTTCCCTCCCTGTGCGCCATGGTCGCATGTGCGTGCGGAGGGGGTTACTGCTTTTTGTTGTCGCCGTGGTGGGAGAACGGCGCAGGGGTGAGATTACGCGCGTGGTGGGTGATGATTGTTGCCGAATCATTTAACGGATACAAGGGGCTGAAGCTATGAGTGAAACTCGTTTTCATGGTGCCCGTGTTACGGAAAATACCGACCTGGTAACAGCGATTAACGATGTTGATTCCAGCGTTATCGGTATCGTGGCAACGGCGGATGATGCGGACGCGAAGCTGTTCCCGCTGAACAAGCCCACACTGCTGACCCGCGTCAATGACGTGCTGGGAAAATGCGGAACAACGGGGACGCTTTATCGTGCGCTTAAGGCCATCGCAGACCAGGTGAGCACAAAGGTGATCGTCGTTCGCGTGGCTGAACACAAAGAAGAAGACGGAAAGACGCAGGATCAACTGGTTATCGGTGGTTCTGAGGATGACGGCAGCTATACGGGGATGTATGCGCTGCTTGTTGCAGAGCAGGATGAAAGCATCGGATACCGTCCGCGTATTCTGGCCGCGCCGGAGCTGGACACGGAGGCGGTAACAAAATCCCTGTGCGTGATTGCGGGTAAACTGCGCGCGTTTGTGTATGCCACATGTCACGGCTGTAACACGATGGCTGAGGCGATTACCTACCGCCAGAAATTCAACGAACGTGAGGTGATGCTCTTATGGCCGGACTTCATCGCCTACAACCCGAAAAGTGGCAAAAACGAAACGTTCCCCGCGCCTGCCTATGCGTGCGGTCTTCGTGCGTACATTGACCATGAGCAGGGATGGCACAAATCACTGTCCAACGTTCCGGTTAAAAATGTGCTGGGGATGTCGAGGCATGTGTTCTGGTCGTTACAGGCCGAAGACAGTGATGCCAACAGCCTCAACAACAAAGAAATCACGACCATTATTCGTCGCAACGGGTTCCGCTTCTGGGGCAACCGCACACCGGAAACGAACGCCTACATCTTTGAGGTGTATACCCGAACCGCACAGGTGCTGGCTGATTCAATTGCGGAAGCGCAGTTTGAAACCATCGACAGTCCACTGACACCTGCGAACGTGAAGGATGTTATCAGTGCCATCAGGGCAAAACTGGATTCACTGGTTACTGCCGGGAAACTGATTGGCGCGGAGTGCTGGTATGACGTGGTGGATAACAGCACCACGGATTTACGTCAGGGGCGTGTGCGTATTCGCTACAAATATACGCCTGTTCCCCCGCTGGAAGACATGGAGCTTTACCAGTCGTTTACTGATGAATTCTTTGGTCCCGCATTTGCGGTGCTGGGAGGTGCCTGATGGCTGTACCAAAACATCTTCGCTTTTTTACGTTGTTTGTGGATGGTGAAAACGAAGTGGGTAAAGTGACATCCGTCACGCCGCCCAAACTGACGCGCAAAACCGACAGCTATCGTGGTGGTGGCATGATGGGGGCGGTAAGTATTGATCTCGGTCTGGACGACTCCGCGCTTGATGCGAGTTTTGTTATGGGGGGAGCTGTTCGTGCGCTGTTCCTTAAATATGGCGGCACGATTGACGGCACGCTGCTGCGTTTTGCGGGTGAATACTACACCGATGCAGAAAGCGATCTGTATGAAATCGAGATGCGCGGACGTGTGACGGAAATTGATATGGGGGAAGCCAAACAGGGCGAAGCCACATCACACACTTACGCTGTCAAAAACACCTACTACAAGCTGAGCGTTAACGATCGCCCGCTGTGGGAAATCGACCTGTTGAACCACATCTACCGGAAGGACGGCAAGGACATTGTGCCTGACCGTATCCGTTCCGCGCTTGGGCTTGGCTGATAAGTAATATGCAGGCGGCGCAGTGCGTCGCCTCTGACTGAAAAGGAGACAACTGATGAAAGACATCGATACTGAAACCCGGAATAACACCGTGGCGGATGATGTGACGGCAGGTGAGGATATGGCTGTCGAACGTGGCGTAAAACTGACCCGACCAATTGAGCGTGGTGGCGAAAAAATCACGTATGTGGAGATCACCGGGGCTATTGAACAGGCTGGATCCCTGCGTGGTCTGTCGCTGTCTGATGTGCTGAATCTGAAAGCGGATACCATGTTCACGCTGTTGCCTCGCGTGACCTCGCCACGACTGGATGAAGTGATGATTAAAAAAATGTCGTCACGCGATTTTATTCAGTTGTGCGCTGTAGCTGTAAATTTTATGAGCGAGCCAGACTCTGGCGCGAAGAGCGTGCAGGAGACGGCAGCGTAATCACCCTGGTGTGCTTTGAGCACATCGAAGATCTGGTGGCAGATATCGCCGCCATTTTTAACTGGTCGCCCGCCGAAATCTTCATGATGACGCCCGGCGAAGTGGTTAGCTGGCGTGAGCGGGCGGCACTTCGCAGCGGGAATGCAGACAATGAAGACTCTTGATATCCGGGTCGCTTTCAGCGCCGTTGACAGGCTGACCTGGCCTGCCGAAAACGCCCGCCGCCTGATGGGGCAGTTTGGTGACTCCATCCAGCGAACGCAGGGGGCGATCAAAAATCTCGAGCGTCAGGCGCGTTCGTTTGAGCGCGCCCGTGACGCTGTCAGTAAAGCGGATGCGGGCATCGTGAAAGCACGACGCCAGCTTAACGCCCTTAATCAGTTACAACGCACGGGTACAGTGCTCAGCGAAAAACAACAAAAGCTGATGCAGCAGTTAAGCACCCGGCTTGAACGCCTGAATGAATCGCGCACACGGGAAATTCAGAAAATGCGGGAACTTGGCGGAGAGCTGAAACGCCACGGCATTTCCCTGACAGGCAGCGATAACACCATCCAGCAGGCCATCAGACGCACCGAACAGTACAATAACCAGCTTGAACGCGAACGGCAGGCGCTTGCGCGTGTAACGCGGGCGCGTGAGCGGTATTCGCGCGCGCAGGAAACAGCGGGAAAACTGAAAACAGGTGGTGCGCTGGCAATTGGTGCGGCAGCGGCGGGCGGCTATGCTGCCGGGCGTTTTTTGCAGCCTGCGATCGGGTTCGGCAAAGAGATGTCCCGCGTTCAGGCACTGACGCGAATCGACAAAAACAGCCCGCAGTTTAAGGCGCTGCGTGAGCAGGCGTTAAAACTTGGCTCTGAAACACAGTTTACTGCGAGTGATGCCGCCAGTGGGCAGAGCTTTCTGGCAATGGCTGGTTTTACTCCGCAGGCCATTCAGGCCGCATTGCCCGGTGTTCTTAATATGGCGCTGGCAGGTGGCGTCGAACTCGGCGAGACGGCTGATATAGGCTCCAATATCCTCACACAGTTCAACCTGACAGCCGATCAAATGGACCGGGTTGGCGATACGCTGACAGCAGCATTCACCCGGACCAATACTGATTTACGCGCGCTGGGCGAAACCATGAAGTATACCGGTCCGGTTGCCGCAAAACTTGGTATCAGTCTTGAAGAAGCGGCAGCTATGGCCGGGATGCTTGCCAATAATGGTCTTCGCGGAAGCGATGCTGGTACGGCCATGCGCGCAAGTCTGTCCCGCCTTGCATCACCGCCAAAAGCTGCGGCTGATGCGCTGAAAGAGCTGGGGGTGTCAGTTGCTGACGCCAGAGGCAAAATGCGCCCGATGGAGGATGTGCTGCTTGATCTCTATAAGGCGACACAAAAATACGGACAGGTGGACCAGGTCTCCTTCTTCAAGGACATCGCCGGAGAAGAGGCGTTCGTTGGTTTGCAGACGCTTGTTGCGGCGGCTGGTTCAGGAGAGCTGCAAAAACTGACCAGAGAATTGCAGGGGGCAAGGGGAGAGGCCGATCGCGTTGCAAAAGTAATGGCCGATAATCTTGATGGGGACCTGAAAAATCTCGACAGCGCATGGGAAGGTCTTCGTATTCGCATCAGTGATCTGGTTGACGGTCCGCTGCGTTCTGTCACGCAGTGGCTCACGCGGGTGCTTGAAAAAATCACCTCGCTGGCGCAGGCCCATCCGGTACTGACACGCCAGCTACTGATAGCAGGCGGTGCGTTGCTGGCAATGACTGCAACGATTGGCTCGTTGTCGCTGGTTATTGGGGTGCTTTACGGAAAGCTGGCCACCCTGCGTCTTGGTTTTGACATTCTTACCCGGTCAATGAATGTCGTCAGGGTGTTGCCTGCGCTGTGGGGAATGCTGACGGGTTCCGTTTCTTTGCTGGGAGGCGCTATCGGGGCGCTGTTCAGTCCGGTTGGTCTTATCGTGGCTGCGCTTGCCGGAGCTGCCGTTCTTATCTGGAAATACTGGGATCCCATCAGGGCATTTTTTGCCGGGGTGTTCAGCGGGATTATGGAAAGGCTGAACCCGTTGCGTGAAACCTTTGAACGGTTTGGCCCTGTTTTTGACGCAATCGGAAGCGGGATCAGCCAGGTGTTTAACTGGTTTAAATCGCTGCTGTCACCGATGGAGTCCAGCAAGGAAACTCTGGATAAATGTACCAGTGCTGGCGAGATATTCGGTAACGTTCTTGGCGGTGCGTTACAACTTGTTCTGACACCTGCAAAAATGTTGCTGGATACGCTGGCGTGGATACTTGAAAAGCTTGGTGTGCTTCCGGATGAAGCGGAAAGGGCGCGCAAGAAAATCGAAGACGCACAGCGTGCGGCCATTCTTCAGGACAAGGTTGCCTTGCTTCAGGGGGACCTGGCGAAAATCAATCCGCCGAAGCCTGTGGAAAATGGCAATGGCACCGGAGGTGATAACCCCAAAGACAATAAACCGCTCACAGACAGCAATACCGGTACGCTGCGCAGACTCAGCAAAATTGCTGATAACACAGGTAAGCTGGTTGAGGAGACGAAAAAACGCATTGGCCCCGGCGATATTGTCTTTAAAAACCTGCCCCGAGCACTTGCTGTTCGTGGGGAGTGGCAGGAGCGGAAGATTGCGCAGGTCAGTAAGCCTGCCCCCGCAATTAATATCACACCCGTGGTCCCGGCTCCGCTGCCTCCGGCGCTGGTCCCTGTTGTTGCGGCCAGCTCCCGCCCGGTGGCGGAGGCTATACGATCTCCAGTGGCATCAGTTCCTGTAACTTCCCGTAACCGGGAGCCTGTTGCCTCCGGATTTGGTGGTGAAATTCATGTTCATCTGCATAACGTTGTTACGCAGAATCCCCGCGAACTGGCGAAACTGGTCGGTGAAATGGTCAGGGCAGAAATGGAACGGCGCACCCGTGCCGGGCGTGGCAGTTTTTACGATAAAGATTGAGGAGTCATGGCCATGATGATGATCTACGGCATGTTTGTTTTTGAGCTGCGCACGCTGCCGCATCAGCAGTTACAGCAAAACAAAAGCTGGCGGCATGTGAAAAATGAACGCGTTAACCGTTCAGCAAGCTGGCAGTATATCGGTGCAGGTGATGATCGCATCGTTCTTTCTGGTGTGCTTTATCCTGAAATTACAGGTGGCGAAGTGTCGCTGTCGCTGCTGACCACGCAGGCGTATACAGGACGCCCCTGGCCTCTGATTGATGGCGTCGGGCAGATTTACGGCATGTATGTCCTGACCGGAACGAATACGACCCGTTCCGAGTTTGATCGCTACGGTAAGGCGAAAAAGATAGAATTTTCACTGACCCTTGAACGCTGTGATGAGGATTTGCGGGAGCGCCTGCAATCCTCATCGTTCAGTGATATGCTGTCCGGCTTCAAAGATAAGGTCACATCATCCCTTAACAGCGCGGCCAGCTCCGTTAAAGGGCTGTTTTGATTAACGCAAAACCGCTAATGGTCAGATTAGCGGTTTTCATTTTCCTGAGTCTGCCTGGTTGTTTCTTCAGCCTGTATATCGCCTACAGGGTGATAACGATAAATCGTCGATATGCCAATGCCGTAAATTATTGCCAGTTGTTTTCTGTCGTGCCCGTTTTTGATCAGCCTTGCTATTTGCTCATGCTGTTCTTTTGTCAGCTTCGGTCGACGTCCGCCTGTGCGCCCCCGTGCACGCGCTGCCGCCAGTCCGGCCAGTGTACGTTCAACAATTAATTCACGTTCCATTTCAGCCAGGGCACCCATCACGTGGAAGAAAAAACGCCCCATTGGAGAAGATGTATCTATGCTGTCGGTCAGACTGCGAAAATTAATCCCTCGCTCCCGTAGTTCCCCGACGAGAGAAATCAGATGTTTCATGCTTCGCCCGAGGCGATCCAGTTTCCAGACAACCAGCGTGTCACCTTTTTGAAGGCGCTTTAAAGCGCGTTTTAATCCCGGTCGGTCTGTCTTTGTCCCGCTTAATTTATCTTCAAATATTTGTTCACATCCTGCACAAACAAGAGCGTTTCGTTGCAGGTCTGTATTCTGGTCATTTGTTGATACCCTTACATAGCCAATCAGCACGCTGAATCTCCCGTCCAAAAGCGTAAATCATGCCATGCAGGTCAGAAACGGCCATTATCTAAAACCTCGGTTTACAGGAAACGGTAAACAGGGCTGGTAACGCCGTGCAAAAAAATGG
>OLPP01001209.1_pt1 | contig 10045 bp, 10 predicted proteins | sample 1643151 | NCBI WGS metagenome assembly OLPP01 (sample SAMEA3136679, study PRJEB25190) | human gut metagenome | biome: human gut; feature: human-associated habitat; material: faeces | place: Austria | collected 2013 | reverse complement strand
AGATTCCCTCTCTGTCCCATCTCTGAAGCGTTTTTACAGAAACACCTAATAATTCCGCAAAATCTTTTGGTTTATAATTTGTGATATTTGATGTGTCCATAATATACCTCCATAAGTATATTTAAACACATTTAATATCTTTTTGCAATATATTTAGTTACTTATATCATCCTCCTCAATATGATGGCGTTTTGCATAGCCGGTGAGCATCAGCGTCAGTGCGCCGTCGCCGGTCACGTTGCATGCAGTTCCGAAGCTGTCCTGCAGTGCAAAGATGGTAAGCATCAATGCAGTGCCGGAGCTGTCGAATTTCAGTATCCCGGTGATGATGCCAAGGGATGCCATGACGGTTCCTCCGGGAACACCGGGAGCTCCGATGGCAAAGATACCCAGAAGAAGGCAGAACAGAACCATGGTACCCGGCGTGGGAACGGAACCGTACAGGATCTTCGAAATCGCCATACAGAAGAAAACCTCTGTCAGAACGGAGCCACAGAGATGGATGTTTGCAAAAAGAGGGATCCCGAAGCTGACCAGATCCTTGCGGAGAGGTTTTGCCTTGGAGGCGCACTGCAGTGCAACGGCCAGTGTGGCTGCAGAGGACATGGTCCCTACGGCAGTCAGATAGGCAGGACCATAATGGCGGACAACCTCCAGAGGATTTTCTCCGGAATAGATGCCTGCAAGGATGTAAAGAAGAGCCATCCAGATAAAATGCCCGGCAAGCACCAGTACGATGATCTTCAGAAAAACAGGCAGCTGTCTGGTGATGGTTCCCTCGTAGGCAAGGCCGCAGAAGGTAGTGCCGATAAACAGCGGAAGAATGGGGATGATGATCCGAGCCACCAGAGAAAGAACGATTTTCTGAAATTCATCCAGGAGCCCAGTGATCAGCTTTGCCTTTGTCCAGGTGGCGGCAAGTCCCAGCATCATTGCAAAAACAAGAGCACTCATAACGGACATGATCTGCGGGATCTCCAGCTCAAAGATCACCTCCGGCAGCCGCTTCAGTCCTGCAGCATAGGAATGGATGGACAGATGCGGAATGATCAGAAAGCCAGAGGCTGTGGAAAAAAGCGCTGCGCCAACAGAGGAGCCGTAAGCGAGGACAACCGCAACACCCAGCATCAGCGAAGCATTTTTGCCAAGCCGGGTAATGGACGGAGCGATAAATCCTAGCACGATCAGCGGCACGCAGAAGGTAATGAGCTGGCCCAGAATGTACTTGATAGTGACTGTGATATTGAGAACTGCCATGGAGAGCCCGTTGGTGCTGTACCGGTTCAGGATAAGCCCGGCTATGATGCCAAGGATCACGGCGACCAGCAGCTTAAATGGCAGACTGTTGAAAAAAGATGTTTTTTTCATTGGAAAACCTCCTCGGATAGTATAAAATAAAGCCAGAGTTTATTATAAAGGTATTTGATAAAAATCACAAGGAGGGTCAAATGATTTATCTGGATAACGCGGCTACAAGCTTTCATAAGCCGGACTGTGTGCCGTGTGCTGTGGTGGAAGCCATGCAGCATGCAGGAAACAGCGGAAGAGGCAGCAGCGGAGAAGCAATGGCAGCCTCAAGGCTTATTTTTAATACAAGATGCCAGATCGCGGAGATGTTTGACGTATGGGGACCGGAATGTGTGGCCTTTACATCCAATGACACGGAAGCGCTCAATATCGCCCTGCAGGGAACACTTCATCCAGAGGAGGGAACTATCCATGCAATCTGTACGGAGATGGATCACAACAGTGTGCTCCGTCCGCTGTACCGCCTGGAAAAAAAAGGCATGAAGCTTACGATCCTGCCGGCAGACCGCAAGGGACGGATCTCCCTTACGGAGCTTGAAGCAGCCATCCGTCCGGAGACGAAGGTGATCGTCTGTACCCACGCCTCCAATCTGACAGGAAATCTCAATGATATCCACGCCATCGGTGAGATCGCACAGAAGCACCAGAAGCTTTTTATTGTGGATGCTGCCCAGACAGCAGGAGTATTTCCGATTTCCATGAAAAAAGATCATATAGATATTCTTTGCTTTTCCGGACATAAGGGCCTTATGGGACCCCAGGGCACAGGCGCCATCTGTGTTCGGCCGGGGGTATCTGTGGAGCCTCTGAAGGTAGGAGGAAGCGGTGTCCTCACCTTTCAGAGGGAGCATCCGCAGGATATGCCGGAGGCACTGGAGGCAGGCACCCTGAACAGCCACGGGATCGCAGGTCTTGGCGCAGCCATCAGCTGGATTACCGAAATTGGAACAGAACAGATCCGAAAAAGAGAGCAGCAGCTGATGTGGCGTTTTTATGACCAGGTAAAGGAAATTCCGGGAGTCACCCTGTACGGGGATTTTTCCAGGGAAGAACGCTCCCCTGTGGTGACTCTGAATATTGCAGGGATGGATTCGGCAGAGGTGGCCATGGTCCTTGATGAAGAGTACGGGATCAGTGTAAGAGCCGGCGGCCACTGTGCACCGCTGATGCACAAAGCACTGGGAACCGAAAAAACAGGAGCCGTCCGCTTCAGCTTTTCTTATTTTAATACGGAAGAAGAGGTGGACACTGCTGTCGGGGCGGTAAAGGAGCTTGCCGCGGAATAAACAGCGAAAGACGGACAGAAAGGACACAGAGAATGTATCAGACAATATATGATGTGGTAGAAAAAAGAGGGCGTGTAAAAACAGGGATCCTTCTGAACGGAAAGGATGCCGGGCTGAAATATCTTTCGGAAGAAGGAAGCTTTTTTTATCCGGAGGGAGCAGAAAGAAATAAAGAAGCAGAAGAATTCCTGAAGGCTTCCGTGGAAGCAGCCGTGGAAACCGGCGTTGTGAAAAACGGAGACCGGGAGATATTTGTGGAAACCTACGAGAAGAATCCCAGGCTGATCATACTGGGTGGCGGCCATGTTTCTCTTCCGGTAGCAGAGATCGGCAGGATGCTGGGCTTTCATGTAACAGTCATGGATGACCGGGAGGAATTTGTGACGGAGGAAAGATTTCCCATGGCAGATGAGAGGATCTTTGGAGAGTTTGATACCTTGTCCGACAGGATCCCTCCCTATGAAAATGCCTACTATGTAGTGGTGACACGAGGCCATCTGGGAGATTCTGCCTGTGCAAGAGCGATCCTTAAGAGACCCTTTGCATATTTCGGAATGATCGGAAGCAGGACAAAGGTGCGGATCACCAGGGAAAAGCTCCTGAAAGAGGGCTTTACGGAGGAACAGCTGGATCAGATCCATGCCCCCATCGGACTTCCTATCGGAGGACAGATGCCGGCTGAGATCGCCGTGAGCATCATGGCAGAGATCGTGCAGGAAAAGAACCGGCATTTCCGCACCTACTGTGATGAGGAGGTGGAGGCGGCAGTACGCCGCAGGACACCAGGAACCATGGTCACGATCATCGAGAAGAAGGGCTCCTCACCAAGAGGAACTGGGAGCAAGATGTTCGTATTCCGGGACGGAAGCACGGCAGGAAGCATCGGCGGCGGAAAAGTGGAGTTTGAAGCCGGAAAACACGCAGTAAATATCCGAAATACGGAAACAAAGGTTTACGAGCTGGGACAGGGGGCAGGAGATCTGGGAATGATCTGCGGCGGAACTGTCCGGGTGCTTTTTGAGCCGGTAAATATGTGAAAGAACCGGCCAGGACTTGCATAATATTGCAGAATCGTGTATATTGGACGCAGAGAATTTTTTACCGGCGTATAAGGAGGAATCAGATAACATGAAGAAAAAATGTATTATGGCTTTGATAATAGGCGCGGCTTTCCTTGCACAGGGCTGTGGATATGAGGAAGGAACCGATGCAGTGGTAACAGTAGTAGATTCCACACCGACGCCGGAGCCCACAGAGAAGCCGAAGGCAACTGCAACACCTGCACCGAAGGCGGCAGCAGATTCCACAGCAGACGGAGCAGCAGCGGCAGCGGATTCCACGGCAGACGGAGCAGCAGCGGCAACAGATCCCGCAGCACAGACAGCAGCTACGGAGCAGACCCCAAGCGGCATCAACGTACAGGCTCAGGATGCCACCTACTATGCAGTGGAGGGTGTGAATTTACGTTCTGACGCCAATGCAGAGGCAGAGTTTGTGGCAGGTGTCCTTTCCGGAGAATCCCTGAAGTGTACCGGTGTCTGTGACAATGGATGGATCCGTGTGGATTATAATGGCCAGACCTGCTACGCATCCGGCGATTACGTCAGCACAACCCCGCCGGTAGGAGCAGTGGCAGCAGATACTACCGCAGAAGCAGCACAGTAGAGCACAGACTACAGGCTTTGACCAGATCAGGGAAATCCTGATCCTGCTTCAATTGCAGATATCTCCTTGATATAATAAAAAACAGGCAGCTGTATCTGATGAAATACATCGATACAGGCAGCCTGTTTTTTTGTTTCGGCATATAGTCCGTTCAGAACACAAGGATCATGCCAGCGGATCGTACCCGCAGATCATTCCGGATAAACAAGACGGTCCGGTTTGATATCGTAGAGAACCTCGTTCAGGAATTTCTTTGCCAGATATTTTGCCATGCCAAGGTTCATATCCAGATAATTTCCGCAGTCCTTGGGAGAAGCTCCCGGGATCTCACCCTCAAAATCTCGGATAAATTCAAACATCTCGATCATCAGCGGAACGATATCTCTGGATTCATAATCCCCGTTAAGAAGAAGATAATTTCCGGTACGGCAGCCCATAGGACCCCAGTAAATGACCTTCGGGCCAAACTCCTTATGGTTCCGCAGGAAGGTAGCTGCCAGATGCTCCATGGCGTGAAGCTCGGCTGTGTTCATAACAGGCTCCTCATTGGGAGAAGTCATACGGATATCGAAGGTAGTGATCACCTGATCTCCAACCGGATCCTTACGTGAAACGTATACGCCAGGCTGAAGCTTGATATGGTCAATGGTAAAACTTGTGATCTTTTCCATGTTGATTCCTCACTTTCTTATATGTACGGAGCCCATAATAAGCTCCATACATGATTTTAGCAGAGAACCGGAAGAGATACAAGGCAAAACAAAGGGAATCCTGCACCTGGTTCCGTGCAAAGTTGACTTTATGAAAAGATGATGTTAAACTGAGAAAAGCTTACAGGGGGAGAGTGAAAAGCTCACCTGAAAATGCCGGAACGGGCGTTTTCGGGATCTGATAAGGAGGACTTATAAATATGAAACGTAAGGTTTTAGCCGTATTATTTGCGACAGCTCTTACCGCAGGAATGCTTTCCGGATGCGGAAGCACAGACAGTACTTCTGACAAAGCAGACCAGAAGGAAGAATCTCTGGAGGAAGAAACCTCAGAAGGACAGACTGGCGTAGATGAAGAGACAGCAGCCAATGCAGTATCCGAGGAGGAGGCTGAGGCGGCAGGCTTTTCAGACCATGAAGAAAGCGCCGATGATCAGGAGGCTTCCGGTGATGCAGAGGACACTTCACATGAAACCGAAGCTTCTGCAGACAGCTCCGCAGACAGTACAGAGGATACAGATAGCGCAGACGGAGAATTTTCCGATGGTTCCGAGGATGCACAAATGGCAGGAACAACTGTGATCGATACCAGCCAGCAGCTGACAGGAACCCATCATGCTGCCATTATCGTAAAGGATTATGGCGAGATCGATGTAGAGCTGGATGCAGACACCGCACCCATCACAGTCACAAATTTTGTAAAGCTGGTACAGGACAATTTTTATGACGGTCTGACCTTCCACCGGATCATTGACGGATTTATGATCCAGGGCGGAGATCCAAACGGAGACGGAACCGGCGGAGCAGAGGATACCATCAAGGGCGAATTTTCCAGCAATGGAGTGAAGAACGATATTTCTCATGTAAGAGGAACCATTTCTATGGCCCGCAGCACAGATCCGGACAGCGCAAGCTCTCAGTTCTTTATCGTACAGTCCGATTCCACACATCTGGACGGTGACTATGCTGCATTCGGACACGTGACCTCCGGGATGGACCTTGTAGATCAGATCTGCAAGGATGCCAAGCCGACAGACGGCAACGGAACCATTGCAAAGGATCAGCAGCCGGTGATCGAGAGTATCCGTATGGTTGACTGACAGGAGGGAGAAGGATGCTGAAAGGGAAAACAGTGCTTCTTGGCATCACAGGAAGTATTGCTGCATACAAGATCGCATATCTGGCAAGTGCATTACATAAGCTTCATGCAGATGTCCATGTACTGATGACAGAGAATGCAACGAACTTTATCAATCCGATCACATTTGAAACACTGACCGGGAATAAATGCCTGGTGGATACCTTTGACCGGAACTTTCAGTTCCAGGTAGAGCACGTATCCATTGCCAAGAAGGCAGATGTTGTGATGATCGCACCGGCCAGTGCAAATGTGATCGGAAAGCTGGCCAACGGCCTTGCGGACGATATGCTCACCACTACGGTAATGGCCTGCAGGTGTCAGAAGATCCTTGCACCGGCCATGAATACCGCCATGTATGAGAATCCTGTGGTGCAGGACAATATCCGGAGGCTGCAAACCTACGGATATGAGGTGATCACACCGGCCAGCGGCTACCTGGCATGCGGGGACACCGGAGCCGGAAAAATGCCGGAGCCGGAAACCCTTCTGGAATATATCCTGAGGGAAGCCGCCTTCCAGAAAGACCTTGCCGGCAAAAAGCTCCTGGTAACGGCAGGACCTACCCAGGAGGCCATCGACCCGGTCCGCTGTCTCACCAACCATTCATCCGGAAAGATGGGATACGCCATTGCAAAAATGGCCATGCTCAGAGGAGCGGAGGTTACGCTGGTAAGCGGACCTACTGCCATTGAGCCGCCCCTTTTTGTGAAGGTCGTACCTGTGACATCCGCCAGAGATATGTTTGAGGCAGTCACCGGCTTAAGTGATGAACAGGATATCATCATCAAGGCTGCCGCAGTGGCAGACTACCGTCCGAAGCAGGTCAGCGAAGACAAGGTTAAGAAAAAAGACGATCAGGCTTCTATAGAGCTTGAGAGGACAGACGACATTCTGAAATATCTGGGCCAGCACAAAAAGCAGGGTCAGTTCCTCTGCGGATTTTCCATGGAGACCAGAGACATGCTCCGTAATTCCAGAGCCAAACTTAAGAAGAAAAACCTGGATATGGTGGCAGCCAACAACCTGAAGGTAGAAGGCGCCGGATTCCAGGGAGATACCAATGTCCTGACTCTGATCACACAGGACGAAGAAGTGTCACTCCCGCTTATGAGCAAGGAGGATGCAGCGTTAAAGATCCTGGATAAGATCCTTCTGCTTACCACAAAGGCAGAAGCATAGCTACAGAGCCGGTCAGGGAACCGGTTTTAACAACGAAAAGCGGAACAAAAAGATCACCGCTTTCCATCACCGTATTGTATCCGCAGAAAACGCCGGGAAATGCTGTATTTCCGGAAATGTTCACAGAGCGGAACGGTAACAAGGAGGAGAAGAAATGAAAAACAACAGATTTACAACAGCACAGCTTACATTACTCGGCCTGATGGCAGCAATCCTTCTGCTGATGGCCTACACACCACTGGGATATCTGAACATCGGGCCACTGGCCATTTCCTTTAACGTGATCCCGGTAGCCATCAGTGCAGTCGTCCTTGGACCCGTAGGAGGAGCTGTGGCAGGTGCGATCTTCGGCCTGACCAGCTTTCTCCAGTGCATCGGAGTAGGCGGCTCCAGTGCAATGGGAGTTGTGCTTTTCGGTATCAATCCGGTATTTGCCTTTATCCAGCGTTTCATCCCACGTCTTCTGGACGGTATCTGTCTTGGATATATTTTTAAAGGCATGCGAAAGGTCAGCAATACCTATGTGGCATGTGCAGTAACCGGATTCTTTTCCGCATTCCTGAATACACTGTTCTTCATGTCAGCACTTGTAGGACTGTTCGGAAATACCGATTATGTAAAAAATCTGATGGGCGGTCATAACATCATCATTGGCTGTTGTCTCATGGTAGGGATCAACGCAGTATGCGAAATGATTTCCTCCACAGTGATCACAGGAGCAGTGGGAGCTGCACTTTCCAAGGCACATCTGATCCCATCCGCACAGATCAGCCGTGAGAAGACAAAAGCATAAAGACAGGGAAAATAAAATTATGATATTAGCAATTGATATTGGAAATACCAACATAGTCGTGGGCTGCATCGATGATCAAAAAACATACTTCATCGAGAGACTTGCTACCGTAAGAACAAAAACAGAACTGGAATATGCCGTAGACCTGAAAACCTTACTGGAAATCTACCACATCAAAAAGGCAGACATAGAAGGCTGTATCATTTCATCTGTAGTCCCGCAGATCACCAACATTGCCAGGCTGGCAGCAGAAAAGATCCTCAAAAAAGAAGTCATGGTCCTGGGACCAGGAGTAAAAACAGGTCTGAACATCATGATGGACAACCCCGGACAGCTGGGCGCGGATCTTGTGGCAGACGCTGTGGCAGGATTAAATGAATATCCGGTTCCGTTTATTGTGATCGATATGGGAACTGCCACTACAGTGTCGGTTGTCAACAGCAAAAAGCAATACATTGGCGGAATGATCCTTCCTGGCATCGGGATATCCCTGGATGCACTGACAGCCAGAGCATCCCAGCTCAGCGGGATCAGCATCGATGCCCCGAAGCATGTGATCGGACGCAATACCATCGAATGCATGAAAAGCGGCGTGCTCTACAGCAACGCAGCAGCCATCGACGGGATCATAGACCGGGTGGAAGAAGAGCTTGGTGAGAAAACAACCGTGATCGCAACAGGCGGTCTTGCAAAAAAGATCATTTCTCACTGTAAGAAAGAAATCATTCTGGATGAGGACCTTCTGCTCAAAGGACTCCTTGTGATCTATAAAAAGAATAAATAAAAACAACAAAAAAATCAGCTGCCGGTGCAGGAAACACGTACCGGACAGCTGATTTTTTTTTACTGTAGAAATGCTCTGCGGAAATCCTCAGGCACAGGTGCAAGGAAACACATAGGCTCCCCGGTGATGGGGTGAGCAAATTCCAGCTGGAAGGAATGCAGGGCCTGGCGTCCGATCCGCTCAAAAACCGGATGATACAGAAAATCCCCCGGCAGCGGACAGCCGATATATTTCATATGAACCCGGATCTGATGAGTCCGCCCCGTATCCAGATGCAGCTCCACAAGAGCATATCCATTGCTGACTGCAAGACGCTCATAATGAGTCACGGCAGCCTCCCCACGCTCAAAATTAACCTCCCTTGTGATCACAGAAGCATCCATTCTGGCAACAGGAACGGAGATCGTCCCCCTTTCCGGCGGGATCCCGTCAGTAAGTGCAAGATAGGTACGCCGGATCTGGCGCTGCTTCATCTGGGCGGAGAGAAGAGCCCCGCTCAGAGGGTTCTTGGCCAGCACCAGCACCCCGGTGGTATCTCTGTCCAGCCGGTTGATGCAGCGGTAGACAAAAGCCTTCCCCTGCTGCTTATAATACCAGGCAACACCGTTGGCAAGCGTATTCTCGTAGTTCCCTGCAGAGGGATGCACAGGCATATCAGCAGGCTTGTTCAGCACAAGGATATCCTCATCCTCATACAGGATATCCAGAGGCAGCGGCACCGGAATAATGGAAGACTCCGATCCGTCCCCGGCCTCTTCCGGAACAAGGATCCGAAGAACATCCCCCTCCCTCAGGACCGTTCTGCCAAAAGCCGGCTGCTCGTTCAGCAGGATCGCCTGCTCCGCCCGTTTCATAGTAGTCAATATATGTTTGGAAAAACCCTTCTTCCGAAGAAATCCAAGAACATTTTCCCCGGACTCCCCGGTTGAGATCGTATAGGTAATAATTCTCTCCATAGAAAAAAATCCTTTTCTGAAATTTAGCAGGCCAAAAGCCAGATCGCGCGGCCTGCGGATATAGTATAGCATTTGGGGAGGGAAATGTCGATTAGGCATAAAAAAGGAGCTGGTACAAGAGGAAATATCCTTGGACAGCTCGTGGATTATGGGATTTGTGTCGCTTATTATCTTCATTAGTCACAGACCAAAAAAGATATATTTTACAGCCATATGTAAGGAT
>OLPP01001177.1_pt1 | contig 10339 bp, 10 predicted proteins | sample 1643151 | NCBI WGS metagenome assembly OLPP01 (sample SAMEA3136679, study PRJEB25190) | human gut metagenome | biome: human gut; feature: human-associated habitat; material: faeces | place: Austria | collected 2013 | reverse complement strand
CAGGAACAGAAAAAGGATCTGTTGTTGCAACCCTTGGAATGGCAGTATCTATCGTGATCAACGTATCTGTTCTTACAATTGGAGCAATTCTTGGAACTTCTGTATTATCCATGCTTCCAGATACGATCAAAGCCGCATTAAACTACTTGCTGCCAGCTTTATTTGGAGCTTTATTAGTACAATTTGGAATGAAAATGAAAAAACACAGCGTCATCATGGTTGTATTTGCAATCATCTTATATTTTATGATCGGAATGGGATACTTTAACTGGTTGCCAGGGGCATCCAACTGGCTTGGAACCTTAGGATGTGTCTTCGTAAGTATTGCTGTTGGAATGGCGACATTAAAGAATACAACAAAGGAATAGAAAGCAGGGGATAAAATGATCAAACAGGACGTTTATGATGAAGTGCAAGGGTTAGAGCCGTTGTGTCAGGAAATCTGTCATACTTTATGGAATCACCCAGAATTATCTGGAAATGAAAGAGAATCTGCCAATTTCTTAAGAAAAATCTTGAGTGAAGAAGGATTCACGATTGAGAACAATGAACATTTAGAACATGCGTTTATTGCAGAATACGGAAAAGGGAAACCAGTTATCGCAATTCTTGGAGAATACGATGCACTTCCTGGATTATCACAAAAAGCAGATATTAAAAAAGAAATGGTATCCGAAGATGGTGTCGGACACGGATGTGGACACCATATGTTAGGTGCCGCAGCTACAACTGCAGCCATTGCGATCAAACGTTTCTTAGAAAAAGGGAAACAAAAAGGAACAGTCAGATTCTATGGATGCCCAGAAGAAGAACTGTTAAGTGGAAAGGTAAAGATGGCATATCATCATATGTTTGATGGATGTGATGCAGCAGTGAGCTGGCATCCATCTGATACAAACATGGCACATGATCAAGCATATCTTGCGAATGCATCTGCACATTTTTATTTCCATGGAGTATCATCACATGCAGCATTTGCTCCGGAACAGGGAAGAAGTGCTTTAGACGCCGTGGAATTAATGAGTGTTGGAGCAAACTATTTAAGAGAACATGTCATTGACCGCACAAGAATTCATTATTCTACAGACAGCGGTGGATTTGCACCCAATATTGTGCCAGACCAAGCAAGTGCATGGTATTTTGTCAGAGCACCACATATGAAGGATGTCAAAAGCACAATGGAACGCTTAAAGAAAGTAGCCCAAGGTGCAGCGATGATGACAGAGACGACAGTGGATATTGAAATGGGATGTGGATGCTGTGAGTTATCCACAAACGAAGCATTTGCAGACCTTGCATATGCGAACCTGATTGAAGCAGATGGACCCAAATACACAAAAGAAGAACTACGATTTGCAAAAGAGTTGCAGAAAACCGTGGAACAAGGTATCATAGAGAAAGGAAAAAATCTTCACCAAGTTTATGATGAAGCAATGATCTTAGGTGTTTCACCAAGAGATAAATGGAAAGAAGCAGAACTAAGTGCATCTTCTGATACAGGAGATGTCAGCAGGATTATGCCAACCTGTCTGTTTACGACAGCATGCTGGCCAATTGGATGCTCTCCACATACATGGCAGGCAACCGCAAGCGGAGGGACTTCCATCGGAGATAAAGGAGCCTTATATGCATCTAAAGTGGCAGCAGGAATCGTATATGATCTCTTTACAAAACCACAGGTCTTAGCGAAGATTACAAAAGAATTTAGGGAACGAAATAAAGAACCATACACACCGATGTATGAAGAATGATCGATATGCAAAGAAGCATCCGGTTCCTATGAGCAGTAGGAATCGGATTTTTTCTTATATATATGGATGTTTGATAGAAGATGAATGATTTATAGAAAAAACACGATAAAAATGGAGGAAATAAAGAATGGGAATCGCTGTCAAGGAACTACTGACACTAGAATACTTTAAAGACTATCACGTGATCGCAGGGAAATCAGGCTTACACAAAGAGATTCAGGGAACAACCCTCCTTGAAGCACCCGATGCCCTGCGCTGGGCAAAAGGAAAAGAGCTGGTCCTTTCCTCAGGATATGTATTAGCTCAGGAACCAGACTGCCTCGAAGAAGCATTTAAGTCAGGAAGCATGCAGGGAACCTCTGCCATGATGATCAAACGAGGCCGCTATCTTGACGAGATACCACAGCGATTAATAGATTTGTTTGACCAATACGAGATTCCACTGATCAGTATGCCATTTTCTGTTCCATGGATGGAATTGATGAGTCAGATCAATACCGCAGTGATGAACCGAACGATCCGAAGATTCAAAGTCCACAGCAATAATCATCTGCAAGTATCGGATCAATCCTACAAAGTCCAGAAGATCAATAAGATTCTAAGAGCCGTAGAAGTCGAGATGAAATTTCCGGCATTTATCTATGATCTTGCTGAAGAAAAAAGCTACTACAGTTCCCCGGATTTTAAACGAATCACAGAATCCTTCGGATTATCCGAAAGCGATTATTGGGAACCATCAATGCCCTATACGAAACATACCTTATGCGATTACATCAATATGGCAAGGATCCGCCTGATCAATCCTGGCAATTTAGAAGGACCACGTGTCAGCTGGATCATTATTCCGATCGTCATGGAAGATATCGTACAGGCATATTTTGTCGTAATGGAATCCAGAGAATTTATCGATTACTACGATGAATTTGCCATCCGTATCGCGTTTTTAACATTGCAAGGAGTCTATGAACAGATTATGATCGCAGAAAATATGGGAAATATCGGATTTGAGAACTTCATTCATTTAGCCCTCGATTACACAGAAAAAGATGCCAAGAAACTTTTTTATCAGGCAAATATCCAAGGAATTTCCGTAAATACAGCTTATCAATACATTGTATTTCACCAATGCAATGAAGGATACAACGCACGAAATGAAAGAAACACATTTTTGGAAGCCTTCCAGCAAAGCAAGTTAGGGAAGATCGGAAAGATTGCCTTTCTGGATGAAAATGATGGCTTGATCTTATTAGAAGCAGAAAAGATCCACAACAGCATACCCTGGACCAAAGACACAACAACGGAATTATTAAAAGAATTCCAGAGATACATCGGATTAAAATTTGCCGATATGAGACTGGAATTTGGAATCTGTCAGGAAGAAAAGACACTGTTAGAAGTCAGAGAATGTGTCAAGAAATGCCAGAAAGTATTAAAGATGGGAAGCATTATCTTCCCTGAAAAGGATATCTGGGAATACGAAATGTTAGGACCATTAACATGGATTGAGATTCCTGAGAATGAGTTAAAAGAAATGTTAAGGAAATATCGGGAGATGATGGAAGAAGAGAAGAATATTGAGTTGTTAAAGACATTAAAGATTTATCTGGAAAATAATATGAACTACAGCGTGACCGCGGAGAAGATGTATGTGCATATTAATACGATAAGAAAGAGAATTGATAAAGTGAATGATCTGGTAAAGATTGATTGGGAGGATCATGTGGATCGATTGAAGATGGAGATTTTATTGCAGTTTTTGGGATTGTAGGAGTGAAAATATTAATTTTTGTTGAGGAAGTATCGCACTTGCGATATAATAAAAATAAGAGGAAATAAAAATGGAGATGCACGCTTATTCTGAGGACTATTTGCTAACAGCACAAAGAATTCTAGGAGATATGTTAGACTATGCAGTAAATGAATATGAATTTGACCCAGACGAGTTTTATAAAATGTTTTTAGTATCCGATGTATCCAGACAATTTCAAGAAGGAAATCCAACATATATAGCAGGAAAAAATGGCTGTGAAATAGTAAAAGAAGTAATAAGATCAGCAGGACTTATAATGGAAGAAATTCCAGATGAAATGTATTTGGACAAATCACCAGAATATTGGGTTGGCTGGGCATTGGCGTACTATCAATGGTATACAGCAAGACCGTTTATGAAGATATACAAAGTAGTAACGATAGAAGATCTTCTAAAAATGTATTCCGTATATCATGAAATGGATATTATGAAATTCGTAGAAGCAATCAATGAAAAATGGGATCAATATTATACAGAAACAAATTTAAAATGTTTACGTAAAATTGCAGGATTGTCACAAAGAGAACTTGCAGATTTGTCCGGTGTTGCACTGAGACAGATTCAATTATTTGAGCAAAAAAAACGAAATATTAATCACACAAGAGCGATTGATGTATTGAAGATTGGGAAAGTTTTAGGATGTAAATCGGAAGACTTGTTAGAGATATAAAGTAAAAAGGGTAGATGTCATTTTGGCATCTATCTTTTTTATTGATATAATTAGCAAATCAATAAAGTTATACGAACGACTAAAAAATAAGTTGAATGGATGATTAAAATATGTTAATATAAAAATAACTAAAAAAGTTATTTAAAGAGGTGGAGAATATGGAAAAATTAACAAATTTAGAAGAAATGATCATGAAATGTATTTGGGATTACGGAGAAGAGATTCCATTTTTACAAATTGGAAAAGAGTTAAAAGAACGGTATGGCAAGGAATACAAGAGAACAAGTATACGAACTTATCTATTCCGTTTAGAAGATAAAGAATATTTGAAAGTAGATAAAAGAGGAAGAAATGCCTATGTTTATCCGATTATTTCGGAAAAAGAATATTGAAAAGAAAAAGCAGAAGATATACTGGACAATTGGTTTGATGGATCAGCAAAAGAATTATTTACTGCATTAAGTGAAAAGATTCCAAAAAGCGAAAAAGAAAGGCTAAAAGGTGTATTAGATGATATGGATTTTATATAAAAATATGCTGATGCTGTTTTCAGCAGTACTGCTTAATTTTATATTAGGAACGATCATATATATTATTTGGAAGTTACTTGGAAGACTTGCAGAAAGCAAGGGATATGTGGAGATTAATTATTGGATATGGAAGATCGTACTATTAGCATTTCTGTGTCCAGTGGGGATTATAGTACTTTTTGGAATAAAGAAGAAAGGATTGTATGGTTTTGATTTTTGGTATGCGAATAAAATTAGAATTCTGTTAACAGTATTAGGAATCGTGTGGTTTATTGGAAGTGTGATAAGGGCTTTCATATATATGAAAAAGATGCATCAGATGCATAAAATGTTACAGAAAGGAAGAAAATGTCAGCCTGAGATCATCAAGAAAAAACAGCAGATTTGTTGTGAATTAGGACAAAAAAATAATATTGATATTGTAAAACACAAAGGAATAAAAATTCCAATGGCATATGGGATTTTTCATCGAAGAATCGTTTTGCCTGAAATTGAATATGGTGAAGAAGAAATAGATATTATTTTGCACCATGAATTGATTCATCATAAACATCATGATCTGTTATGGAAAGCAATCTTTATGATGGTCCATATTACTTATTGGTTTCATCCAGGAATGAAAGATTTGATAAGACAGTTAGACCAATGGGGAGAAGCATATTGTGATAGAACAGCTAGCTATTATATAGAAAGCATGAAGACTTATTTCAACGTGATCATAGATATAGCAACGGAAGAAAAGGAATGTAATACATATTGCATGGGATTATGCGAAAATAGTGAACTTTTGGTTCTTCGAATGAAAAGAATGCAGTCTTATTTAAATCAAAAGCCATTAAAAAGGATAACAGCAGTTAGTTTGATATTGATCATATTGGGTATAAGTTCGATAACTGTGGCTGCATCTACGATTGGATTTGCAAAAGGATATGTTTATGTTGCAGATCAGACAATGGATGAGGAATCAGTAATAGAAACAGAGAAAGTTATAGATTATAAAATAGACAGAAAAGAGAAAATACGGAGTCAAAAAAGAGAAGGAATAGAAGTGATAAAACAAGGAGCTATAATTCCAGATGTTAATGATGCGGGAATTCTTGATTTAAAACTTAAGGCAAAAGAAAGAATTGAAACGAAAAAGAAATATATAGATAAAAAGAAAGGGAAAGAAATCGAAATTTCAGTTAGCACAGGGTTAGAAGAGGATCATGTTAGTAAGAAAATAGCAATAGGAATTATTGAACCAAATGGAAAGGAAAGATATATTGAAGAAGGAAGAAATTTATGGCATGGTTTTAAAATAAACAAAAGTGGAGATTACGTAATTTTTATTGAAAATTATGGAGAAAAGGATGTGGATATTTCAGGTTATTGTTCAGTTAATCCATATATAACGAAAGAGGAGGATAAGAAATTTGAAGAAAGTAATAATTAGCATATGTATAATGGTGAGTTTAATGGGGGTTTTTGTAAATGTAAATGCATCAGAAGATCAGGAAATGATAACTTCAAACCAGGTGTTGGAAGATGGATTTCTAGAAGAAACTGAAGAAGAAGAATTTTTAAATTTTTCAACAAAAGTAAATGTGGATTGGACTGTGAAACCTCAAATACTTAAAAGATCGAAAGGTTTTACAAAAAAAGCAGGTAGTATAATCTATATTAATTTAAAAATTTTTCCACATAAAAAAGTTCGAATTGGAGTAATCAAAGGTGGAAAAGTTAAGAAGTATTATGAAGTTACTACAGGGTTGGAAAAAGAAATACCAGTAAAAGACACAGATACATATAGTGTTTTTGTACAAAATATGACAAATTCAACGATTAATGCTAAGGGGAGCTATATTAAGTAATGTATAAAATAAGTAGAAGGAGGTGATGTCATATGAACAATTAAAAAATCCATGTAATACAAAAGACGGGAATCTTCAACAATCTGTATAATATACAGATACACGTATCACATGGATTCTTATATTATAGCAAAATACATCAGAAAATCAAGATTTTACTACAGTATAGGAGGAAACACATGAGAAAGTTTAGAAAATACACAGCCACAGCATTAGTAGCAATGATGGTGGCAGGGATGACAATGTCTGGATATCAGCCAGCAGATGTTTCGGCAAGTCAGGAAAGCGAATATATCATTGTAACAAAAGATAAAAAATCTATGAAAACAGTAGAAAGCAAATACAATACAATGATAGATACTCAAGAACAAAATACAGATTTTCTAAAAGATGAGAATGTATTAGTATCAAAAATGACAGCAAAAGAAGCTGATATCGTAAACAAAGATCAGAAAGTTGTATCTGTAGAAAAGAACACAATGGTCAATGCATCGGAAACAGAAAGTACAACAGCAGCAAAAGAAGATCAGGGAACAGACAGTCAATGGAATCTGAAAAGTATTCATGTAGATAAAGCAAAGGATACGGCAACAGATGAAAAGGTAAAAGTAGCATTATTGGATTCAGGAATTGATTATCAAGAAGGATTAAATGTAAAAGAAAGAGTCAATTTAATAGAAGATGATAATGAATTTTCTCCAATGTTTGAAGACAGTTCCAATCATGGAACATCCATTGCAAGCTTAATTGTCAGTAATAATGGAAAAGTAAAAGGAATCAATAAAAATGTTGAATTATATTCAGCAAGGATTCTGGATGAAAATAAACAGGCACCAATCAGCAGAGTTGTAGAAGGAATTTATTGGGCCATTGATAAGAAAGTAAATATTATCAGCATCAGTTTTGGAACAAATCAATATTCAGAAGCCTTAAAACAGGCAATTGATGAAGCCAATGCAAAAGGAATCTTAGTAATCGCAGCAGCAGGAAATCAAGGAGAGAATGGAACAGATAATGTTGAATATCCAGCAGCATTTGAAAATGTTGTAGCAGTCGGTTCCGTAGATTCTAAAGCAGAAGTAAGCGATTTCAGTTCTACAGGAAAAGAAGTTGATGTAGTAGCACCAGGAGAAGCAGTAAGAGCAACAGGTGCATTTGGTGAAACAATGGTTACATCTGGAACAAGTATGGCAGTTCCTCATGTTGTTGGTGCAGCAAGTCTTCTGTGGCAGAAAGATACAAGTAAATCAAAAGATTTTATCAAAAATCTGTTAGAAGAAAGTGCAAGAAATGTAGGAGACAAAGAATCCTATGGAAATGGACTGATCGACTATGAATATGCAGAGAAGCAATACACAAAAGCAGAAGAACAATATGAGCAGGGACAGGATATTGAACTAAAGGATAATACAAAAACAATTAAAACTTATAATAATTCCTCTGATGAGAATAAAGTTTCTGGAACATGGTCAGCAAAAGGACATCAGGAATATTTAACAGAGAATAATGTAAATATACCAGCAATGAAAGATGGAGCAGTGTATCCAGATAAAGATGATTCAGGTGTTCCAGGAATGACAGAAAATCCAGATTTTCATGGGTTATATGAGAGAAGACATTCAGGAAATGAGGAAGTAAATTATCTGGCAAGCTATCGTTTTATGATCAAAATAGGAAACGAATACGGAAAAGGAAAAACATATACATCTGTATCGAAAGCAGATATTCCCGGATTAACAGATACAAGTTATTCAAGAATCCGTTCAATGATGGCGAATCTACAAAAGAAGAGCTTTTTCAAAAATTATAGCAATGCAAATAAAAAAGCGTTTGTATTTGGAGTGGCAATGCATACTTCAACAGATACTTTTGCACATTCAACCTATCGTTATTACAATGGAACATGGTACAGTATAACGCATGCAATTAACGAAAAAAAAGGTCAGTATAAGAAAAATGAGGCAGACAATTCTAAGTTTGTACCAGAAAGATTTGATATGGCATATCGTGCAGAGAGAAATACATTATATCGTTATCAGGGAAAAAGATCTGATGTTGCAGTATGTCATGATTTCCATGCAGCAAATGATCCAGATAAATATTATCCATCAAATCCTGCGTTCAAAGTAAAACGAATTTCCAAATATGGAACACAGGTACATTTATCAGATGCTAATGTGATTGCACATTTTGCAACAATTAACTATAACTAAACCAATAAGGAGGTTGGTCATTATGAAACAAAAAAGATTTTACAGCTATGCACTTGCAACGAGTCTTTTGATTAGTTCATTCGGAGGCTTAGTGAATGTATCTGCAGCAACCCATCAGGATGCAGAAGAAGTTAAGGCACAAGAACATGTCAGCATCATGAAAATGGATGCATCAGCAAGTGATTTGTTCAAATTTTCAACAAAATCACAAAGTAAATGGATTCCAGTTTATCCACAGGCAGATGGTATTTTAGAAATTGGTGCAAATGTATCTGTATATGATAAGGATAAAAAGGCAGTAGCGACAATTCTTGATACAGAAGATCAACAAGTATTTGTACCAAATGTAAAGAAGGGAGAAGTATATTATCTAAAACTGGCAGATCAGATAAAAGATGAATTTGTAGCAACAATTTGTGTAAAAAAAGATAATGTGACACCACTTCAGACAAATATATTATATACACAGTCAGGGCAGGATAAAAATATTTATCAAGAATTCAAAACGGATAAGAGAAGCAGCCAAAGCATTTATCTCAAACCATCTAATTACAGTAATAAAAATGTTACATTCTACCTTCAAAAAAAGGAAAAAGGTGTATGGAAAACAATTACAAATAGGATGATAGCGGTTGCAAATGATCATAAAAGGGTAACCTTTGATACAGGACTAAAAAAAGGAGAATATCGTTTAGTATCCAATGCTGCAACAGGTCAGATTTATCAGATTGCACTTCAGAATCAGCCAGTCAGCAACAAATATCAGACAAAGAAAGCAAAAGCACAAACAATTAAAAAAGGAAAAACAGTACGGAATATTTATACAACATCAGAGAAAGCAGCCCGCTGGTATAAAGTAAAAGCAACAAAGAAGCAGAGCATAAAAATCAGTACAAATAATAATTCTGGTAAATTAGAAGTAAGCATTTACAAAAAAGGAAGAAAAAAAGTGCTGAAAAAACTTTCATTCAAAGGAGAGCAATCCAAGACATATCGTGTAAAGAAAGGTACCTATTACGTCAAAACTGCAAAATCAGGTGCGAAGATGAATGGAGAATACACGATCAGATGTAAATAGCCAATAATAACAAAGGTACATGGAAAAAGAAAGATGTCGAGATCCAGAAGGCATCTTTCTTTTTGACTTAGGAAAGAAAAGCATGGGAAGATTTCTGGATTGCCACAAAGAGAACTTGCAGATCTGTCTGGTGTTACACGAAGTAACGATTAAAACTTAAGTTGACAAATGCAGATGTACAATGTTATCATGATATTAACTAAAGAAATAGTTTATGAAATGATATAAAGCGAGGAAATAAATGGAACAATTAACAAGTGTAGAAGAAATGATCATGAAATGTATTTGGAATTATGGAAAAGAAATGCCGTTTTTGCAGTTAGGAAAAGAATTGAAAGAAAAATATGATAAAGAATATAAGAGAACGAGCATCCGAACGTATCTCTTTCGTTTAGAAGAAAAAGGATATCTCAAAGTAGAAGTAAGAAAAAGAA
>OLPP01001171.1_pt1 | contig 10381 bp, 5 predicted proteins | sample 1643151 | NCBI WGS metagenome assembly OLPP01 (sample SAMEA3136679, study PRJEB25190) | human gut metagenome | biome: human gut; feature: human-associated habitat; material: faeces | place: Austria | collected 2013 | reverse complement strand
CCAGGTCTTTCAGTTCATCACGGGTCATCGGGCCGGTGGTGTCCTGAGAGCCTACGGAGGTCATCTTCGGTTCGCAGTAAGCGCCCGGACGAACCCCGGCCACGCCGCAGGCGCGCCCCACCATCTTCTGCGCCAGAGAGTATCCGCGGCTGCTTTCCGCCACGTCTTTCGCCTGACGGAACACATCGCTGTGCGGCAGACCCAGCGCTTCACGCGCTTTGGTGGTCAGGCCACGGCCGATGATTAGCGGGATACGGCCGCCGGCGCGCACTTCGTCGATCAGCACGTCGGTTTTCAGCTCGAAGGTCGCCAGCAGTTCGCCGGTTTCGTGGTTACGGACTTCACCTTTGAACGGATAAACGTCGATCACGTCGCCCATGTTCAGGTTGTTTACGTCCACTTCAATCGGCAGCGCGCCGGCATCTTCCATGGTATTAAAGAAGATAGGCGCAATTTTGCCGCCGAGAACCAGACCGCCGCCGCGCTTGTTCGGCACGTGCGGAATATCGTCGCCCATAAACCACAGCACCGAGTTGGTGGCGGATTTACGCGATGAGCCGGTACCCACGACATCGCCGACGTACGCCAGCGGGAAACCTTTTTGCTGCAGTGCTTCAATTTGTTTAATCGGGCCAACGGCGCCGGGCTGATCCGGGTCGATGCCTTCGCGGGCGTTTTTCAGCATTGCCAGCGCGTGCAGCGGAATGTCCGGGCGGGACCAGGCGTCAGGGGCCGGAGACAGGTCATCGGTGTTGGTTTCGCCGGTGACTTTAAAAACGGTCACGGTGATTTTGTCAGCCAGTTGAGGACGGCTCAGGAACCACTCAGCGTCGGCCCAGGATTGCATAACCTGTTTGGCGTAGGCATTGCCCGCCTTGGCTTTCTCTTCTACATCGTAGAAGTTGTCGAACATCAGCAGGGTGTGGGACAGCGCTTTCGCGGCGATCGGCGCCAGTTTTGCGTCGTCCAGCGCGTCAATCAGGGGATGGATGTTGTAACCGCCCTGCATGGTGCCCAGCAGTTCGACAGCTTTTTCACGGGTAACCAGTGGAGAAGTCGCTTCGCCTTTGGCGATCGCGGCAAGGAATCCGGCTTTAACATAGGCGGCTTCGTCGACGCCCGGCGGTACGCGGTTAATTAACAGGTCTAACAAGAATTCTTCTTCACCCGCTGGCGGGTTTTTCAGCAGTTCTACCAGCGCGGCCATTTGGGTTGCATCTAAGGGTTTCGGTACAATCCCCTCGGCGGCACGCTCAGCTACGTGCTTACGGTATTCTTCTAGCACGACGGTTCTCCTCGCTCTCATTGTAAAATGCGGTAGGCGATTCTCTTCACGCTCCTGTGAGACAGCAGTTTGTAGGGTAAATGCCCGATACCGCGTCGGCAGCATAGCAGGATTTTGGCGGGGTGTTAATCTGTTTACAAAAAAGCAACATTAAAAATTAGCTGAATCGTTAAGGGCAGAATAATGCAGGTTTTCTGTCAATTTAGCGGTATATAAAATTAATTCTGTTACACATAATTGAGCGAAATCCCAACTAAAATCAAAAACGCAAATACGCGCTCTCTATACTCAGGCAATCCCCCGCTTTTCGACAATACTCTGTCAAAACGGGCCAATTATTGTGCCGGGAGTTCTCATGACACTGCCTTTCAAACCCCATCTGCTCGCGCTGCTCTGTAGCGCCGGGCTATTAGCCGCCGCGGGTACGCTCTACGTCAAAAGCCGGGAGCCGCAAACGGTTCCCGAGCCCCCCGCCGTTGCGCAGACGGCGCAGGCAACCGCCGCCGCCCAGCCGGTGACCACGACCTATACACCCGCGCAGATAGACCAGTGGGTCGCGCCAATCGCGCTCTATCCGGACAATCTGCTGTCGCAGGTGCTGATGGCTTCGACCTACCCGAGTAACGTTGTCCAGGCGGTAGAGTGGTCGCAGGATAACCCCACAATGAAGGGCGACGCGGCGGTGCAAGCGGTGGCAAATCAGCCCTGGGATCCCAGCGTAAAATCGCTGGTCGCCTTCCCTTCCCTTCTCGCGTTAATGGGAGAAAATGCGCCGTGGGTGGAAAACCTGGGTAACGCCTTTCTCGCCCAGCCGCAGGCCGTCATGGATTCGGTGCAGCGCTTACGCGCCATCGCCCAGCAGACCGGAACGTTAAAATCCACGCCGCAGCAGAAAGTCATCACCGCCACCCGCTCCGCGGCACCGGCTTCGGCAACGTCCACGGCCACCGCTTCCCGCAGCAGCAGCAGCGCCGTGACATCCTCCGCCCCGGCGCAGGTGATTAAAATCGAATCCACCAATCCAAATGTGGTGTACGTGCCGGCCTATAACCCTTCAGTTGTTTACGGCGCCTGGCCTGACACCGCCTATCCGCCGGTCTACCTGCCGCCGCCTCCGGGGGAGCAGTTTACCGACAGCTTCGTCAAGGGGTTTGGCTATAGCCTCGGCGTCGCCACAACCTACGCTCTGTTCAGCAGCATCGACTGGGATGATGACGATCATCACCACCATGACGATGACGATCACCATCACGATGATGATCATCACGGCGGCTACGCGCACAACGGCGATAACATCAACATCAACGTCAATAATTTCAACCATATTACCGGGCAGAACCTGCCGGGAAACCACGCCAGCTGGCAGCATAATCCGGCCTACCGCGGCAATATTCCCTATCCGAACAATACGATTGCGCAGCATTACCATCAGACCAATGTTCCCGGCGGCCTTAGCGCGACCCAACATCAGCCCGCCGATCGCAACGCGCAGCGTCAGGCGGCCATGACGCAACTACAGCAGCGTACCGGGCCTGCGGATAACGCGCTTAATCACGCGCCTTCCCGCGATGCCCAGCGCCAGGCCGCGTCGCAGCAGCTCCATCAGGTGACCCAGCGCAATAACTATCGCGGCTATGACGCCACGCCGGCGGTAAAAAATAGCGCCGTACAACAGCAGCATCGGGAAGCGGTCAAAACGCAAATTCAGCATCCGACGGCGCAGCAGCAACAGCGCCGTGAACAGTTCCGGGCCGCAACGCCCGAACAACGTCAGCAGAAGCTGAATAATCTGCACGCCAATGCCCTGAGCGGTAACGATATCCGCTCTCCCTCCTGGCAGTCTCAGCAGGAGCGCGGCCTGCAGAGCCGCCATATCTCGGGTTTAAGCAGCGAGCAGCGCAGCGCGGCCAGAGAACATCTTTCCGAACACCGTGAACTGCGCCGCCGCTGAGGATAATCAGATGAAAAAATTATTAAAAATGACGCTGCTGGCGCTGGCCCTGACGCCCGCCATGGCGCTGGCTCAGCAGCAGTTTTCCTCTCCGGAACAGGCCGCAAGCGCGCTGGCTGAGGCAATCGGCAGGCATGATGAATCTGCCCTCAACGGGCTGCTCGGCGATAGCTGGCAGCAATTTTTACCGCCGGAGGGCATCGACCCTGATGCCGTCGCTCGCTTTCAGCGCGACTGGAAAGTCAGCCATCGTATCGTTCAGCAGCAGAATAGCGCCTGGCTGGAGGTGGGACAGGAAGCATGGCGGCTACCGATCCCCATCATTAAGGATAAGAGCGGCTGGCGTTTTGATATGGCCGCTGCTGAAGATGAGATCCTGACTCGCGCGATTGGCCGCAATGAGCTGTCAGCCATTCAGGCGATGCACGCTTACGTTGATGCCCAGCAGGATTTTTATCGGCTAAACCACACCTGGGCGCAGAGGATTATCAGCAGCGATGGCAAGAAAGACGGCCTCTACTGGCCTGCCGCTCCCGGCGAAGCGCCCAGCCCGCTTGGGCCCGCGTTTAGCCCCGCCGAACCCGGAGAAGGCTATCACGGCTACCGTTTTCGCATCATTCAAGATGGCGAGGGTCAGGGCTTCGCCCTGCTGGCGTGGCCTGTGGAATGGGGAAAAACCGGCATCATGAGCTTTATGGTCAACCAGAATGATGAGGTTTATCAGGCTAATTTAGGGGATGAGACGCAGAGCAAAGCGCGCGCAATTTCGCAGTTTTCGCCGGATTCAGCCTGGCAGGCCATCAATCAATAGAAAAAAGCCCGGCGTGCGATAACGCCGCCGGGCCATATCTGTGTGCTGATTTAGCCCTGATGGGGCATCAGAGACGGGTCACCCGCAAAAGCCGGTTTAGTGCTGGTCAACGCCGCTTCATCAGAGCTGATGCTGCCGGAATTCGCCGCCCATACCCCTTCGCTGGTCTTTGTTATCTGCTGATGCTGCATATTCAAATCCTGGCCCATCGCCGCAATATGGGTGCTTTCGGTCCCGCCGCTGTTATCAGCCCAGGGAATCGCGGCATCGGCCGCGCAGGCCATACCCGAGACCAGCGTTGCTGCCAGCAGCGTCGTCGTTAAAACTTTTTTCATCACACACCTCACATATAGTTAACTACCTATAAGTTTACTGAGTAACTATTTTTAAAGTATTAATAAGATATGCAATTTTATTAACGGCGACACAGTTCTAAACATCACCGATAAAAAAAGCGGCTCACTGAGCCGCTTTTTGGATTTTGCCTGAAAGAAAAATTTACTTTTTCTTCGCTTTCGCGTTTGGCAGGTCGGTGATGCTGCCTTCGAAGACTTCTGCTGCCAGGCCAACGGACTCGTGCAGAGTCGGGTGAGCGTGGATGGTCAGCGCGATGTCTTCAGCGTCACAGCCCATTTCGATCGCCAGACCGATTTCACCCAGCAGCTCGCCGCCGTTGGTGCCGACAATCGCCCCGCCGATAACGCGGTGAGATTCTTTGTCGAAAATCAGTTTGGTCATACCGTCAGCGCAGTCGGAAGCGATGGCGCGGCCAGAAGCAGCCCACGGGAAGGTGGCGGTTTCGTAGCTGATGCCTTTCTCTTTCGCTTCTTTCTCAGTCAGACCAACCCACGCAACTTCCGGCTCGGTATAGGCGATGGACGGGATAACTTTCGGGTCGAAGTAGTGCTTCATGCCGGCGATAACTTCGGCAGCAACGTGGCCTTCGTGAACGCCTTTGTGCGCCAGCATCGGCTGACCGACGATATCGCCGATAGCGAAGATGTGCGGCACGTTGGTACGCAGCTGTTTATCAACGCGGATAAAGCCACGCTCGTCAACTTCAACGCCTGCTTTACCGGCATCGAGGTTTTTACCATTCGGCACGCGGCCGATAGCTACCAGCACGGCGTCGTAGCGCTGCGCTTCAGCCGGGGCTTTTTTGCCTTCCATGGAAACGTAGATACCGTCTTCTTTCGCTTCAACGGCGGTAACTTTGGTTTCCAGCATCAGGTTGAATTTCTTACTGATGCGCTTGGTAAAGACTTTCACCACGTCTTTATCGGCAGCCGGGATAACCTGGTCGAACATTTCAACCACGTCAATCTCTGAACCCAGCGCATGGTATACGGTACCCATTTCCAGACCGATGATACCGCCGCCCATAACCAGCAGGCGTTTTGGTACGGTTTTCAGCTCCAGCGCATCGGTGGAGTCCCATACGCGCGGATCTTCATGCGGAATGAACGGCAGTTCGATCGGACGGGAACCCGCCGCGATGATAGCGTTGTCGAAGTTGATGACGGTTTTACCGTTTTCGCCTTCCACTTCCAGGGTGTTAGCGCCGGTAAATTTACCCAGACCGTTAACCACCTTCACTTTACGCCCTTTGGCCATGCCAGCCAGACCGCCGGTCAGCTGAGTGATGACTTTTTCTTTCCAGGTGCGAATCTTGTCAATGTCAGTTTTCGGTTCACCGAAAACGATGCCGTGTTCGGCCAGCGCTTTCGCTTCTTCGATAACTTTAGCAACGTGCAGCAGTGCTTTAGAAGGGATACAGCCGACGTTCAGGCAAACACCGCCGAGGGTGCTGTAACGTTCTACGATGACGGTTTCCAGACCTAAATCAGCGCAACGGAAGGCAGCAGAATAACCTGCGGGGCCTGCCCCAAGTACCACGACCTGAGTTTTGATTTCAGTACTCATCATGACCTCTGTTATTTGTATCCGGCGGGTCTGACGCTATTGTTTTTACGCCCATGTCCACCGGGACGTTCTATCCGCAAGCATTTTACAAAATTGTTAACAATTTTGAAACAACAAACGGCAAACGATTTTGTCCTTTATTGCTGGTAACTTCAAAACGCAGAAGAGATTACCAGAAAAAAGCCGGCCGTCAGGCCGGCTTTTTGCTTACATCACCAGGCGGCGAATGTCGCTCAGCATATTGTTGATGATGGTGATAAAGCGCGCACCATCAGCACCGTCGATCACGCGGTGGTCGAAGGACAGAGAGATCGGCATCATCAGACGCGGCACGAACTCTTTGCCATTCCATACCGGCTCCATCGCGGACTTGGAGACGCCGAGGATAGCCACTTCCGGCGCGTTCACAATCGGTGCGAAGTGGGTGGTACCCAGGCCGCCGATGCTGGAGATAGTGAAGCAACCACCCTGCATTTCGCCAGCGGTCAGCTTACCATCACGCGCTTTCTTGGAAATCACGGTCAGTTCACGAGACAGCTCGGTAATGCTCTTCTTGTTCACGTCTTTGAAGACCGGAACAACCAGACCATTCGGGGTATCAACCGCCACACCGATATTGATGTATTTCTTCAGCGTCAGACGCTGTGCATCTTCAGACAGGGAGCTGTTGAAGCGCGGCATCTGCTCAAGCGCCGCGGCAACGGCTTTCATGATGAAGACCACCGGAGTGAATTTCACGTCCAGCTTACGCTTCTCAGCTTCGGCATTCTGCTGTTTACGGAACGCTTCCAGATCGGTGATATCGGTTTTGTCGAAGTGCGTAACGTGCGGGATCATCACCCAGTTACGGCTCAGGTTAGCACCAGAGATCTTCTGGATGCGGCCCAGTTCAACTTCTTCCACTTCACCAAACTTGCTGAAGTCCACTTTCGGCCACGGCAGCATGCCCGGGATACCACCACCGGTAGCAGCAGGCGCGGCTTCAGCGCGTTTAACCGCTTCTTTCACGTAGGCCTGAACGTCTTCGCGCAGGATACGGCCTTTACGACCAGTTCCTTTCACTTTCGCCAGGTTTACGCCGAACTCGCGCGCCAGGCGACGAATCAGCGGGGTAGCGTGAACGTAAGCGTCGTTTTCAGCGAACTCAGATTTGCCTTCTGCTTTTGCAGCAGGTGCAGCTGGTTTAGCAGCCTGAGCCGGTGCAGCAGCTGGTGCTGGGGCAGCCGCGGCAGCCGGAGCTGCGGCAGGCGCGGCGCCTTCCACTTCGAAGACCATAATCAGGGAGCCGGTGGAGACTTTGTCGCCGGTGCTGATTTTGATCTCTTTCACGGTACCCGCGAACGGCGCAGGCACTTCCATGGAAGCTTTGTCGCCTTCAACGGTGATCAGTGACTGTTCAGCGGCAATTTTATCGCCCACTTTCACCATCACTTCAGTCACTTCAACTTCATCGCCGCCGATATCCGGCACGTGAACTTCTTTAGAACCTGAAGCTGCCGGTGCAGCAGCAGCCGGAGCGGCTTCCGCTTTCGCCGGCGCCGCGGCAGGCGCTGCGCCCGCCACTTCGAAGATCATGATCAGGGAACCCGTGGACACTTTGTCGCCGGTGTTAATCTTGATCTCTTTCACGGTACCGGCGAACGGCGCCGGCACTTCCATAGAGGCTTTATCGCCTTCTACGGTGATCAGGGATTGTTCAGCGGCGATGGTGTCGCCCACTTTTACCATGATTTCCGTGACTTCAACTTCATCACCGCCGATATCCGGTACATGAACTTCTTTCGCGCTGGCGGCTGCCGGTGCTGCGGCGGCCGGAGCGGCTTCTTTCTTCTCTTCCTGCGCAGGTGCAGCGGCTGCTGCACCATCGGCGGAATCGAAAATCATGATCAGTTTACCGGTCTCGGTTTTGTCGCCGACGGAGACTTTGATCTCTTTAACGACGCCAGCCTGCGGAGACGGGACTTCCATAGAGGCTTTGTCGCCTTCTACGGTGATCAGCGACTGTTCAGCTTCAACTTTGTCGCCCACTTTGACCAGAATCTCGGTGATTTCAACTTCATCAGCCCCGATGTCCGGTACTTTGATTTCGATAGCCATTATTCTTTTACCTCTTACGCCAGACGCGGGTTAACTTTATCTGCATCGATGTTGAATTTAGTGATGGCTTCCGCAACCACTTTCTTATCGATTTCGCCACGTTTAGCCAGTTCGCCCAGCGCTGCTACCACCACGTAGGAAGCGTCAACTTCGAAGTGATGACGCAGGTTTTCACGGCTGTCAGAGCGACCGAAGCCGTCGGTACCCAGTACGCGGTAATCATCGGCCGGTACGTAAGTACGAACCTGCTCAGCGAACAGTTTCATATAGTCAGTAGATGCGACTGCCGGAGCGTCGTTCATCACCTGAGCGATGTACGGAACGCGCGGCGTTTCCAGCGGATGCAGCATGTTCCAGCGTTCACAATCCTGGCCATCACGCGCCAGTTCGGTGAAGGAGGTGACGCTATAAACGTCAGAGCCTACGCCGTAGTCTTTGGCCAGGATCTGCGCTGCTTCACGGACGTGACGCAGGATAGAACCGGAGCCCAGCAGCTGAACTTTACCTTTGCTACCTTCAACGGTTTCGAGTTTGTAGATACCTTTACGGATACCTTCCTCGGCGCCTGCTGGCATTGCCGGCATGTGGTAGTTTTCGTTCAGCGTGGTGATGTAGTAGTAAACGTTCTCTTGTTTCTCACCGTACATACGCTCCAGACCATCGTGCATGATGACCGCAACTTCGTACGCGTAAGACGGATCGTAAGAGATACAGTTCGGGATGGTCAGAGACTGAATGTGGCTGTGGCCATCTTCGTGCTGCAGACCTTCGCCGTTCAGCGTGGTACGACCGGAAGTCCCGCCGATCAGGAAGCCGCGAGCCTGCTGGTCGCCTGCCTGCCAGCACAGGTCACCGATACGCTGGAACCCGAACATGGAGTAGTAGATGTAGAACGGGATCATCGGCAGGTTGTTGGTGCTGTAGGAGGTCGCAGCAGCCAGCCAGGATGCACCGGCACCCAGTTCGTTGATACCTTCCTGCAGAATCTGGCCTTTCTCGTCTTCTTTGTAGTAAGCAACCTGCTCACGGTCCTGCGGAGTGTACTGCTGACCGTTCGGGCTGTAGATACCAATCTGACGGAACAGGCCTTCCATACCAAAGGTACGCGCTTCATCGGCGATGATCGGCACGAGGCGGTCTTTGATGGATTTGTTCTTCAGCATCACGTTCAGGGCACGAACGAACGCGATAGTGGTAGAGATCTCTTTATTCTGCTCTTCCAGCAGCGGACCGAAATCTTCCAGGGTCGGCAGCTCCAGCTTCTCATCGAAGTTTGGCTGACGGCTCGGCAGATAGCCGTGCAGTTTCTGACGCTGGGCGTGCAGATAGGTGTGCTCTTCAGAACCTTCCGGGAAGGTCACGTACGGCAGTTTTTCGATATCAGCATCGGCAACCGGCACGTTGAAACGATCGCGGACGTAGCGAACGCCGTCCATGTTCATTTTCTTAACCTGGTGCGCGATGTTTTTACCTTCAGCGGTGTCACCCATGCCGTAACCTTTAATGGTATGGGCGAGGATTACGGTGGCTTTGCCTTTGGTTTCCTGTGCTTTTTTCAGCGCAGCGTAGACTTTCTTCGGATCGTGACCGCCGCGGTTCAGGGCCCAGATCTGCTCGTCAGTCCAGTCGGCAACCAGCGCTGCGGTTTCCGGATATTTACCGAAGAAGTGCTCACGCACGTAAGCGCCGTCTTTGGATTTGAAGGTCTGGTAGTCACCGTCAACGGTCTCTTCCATCAGCTGGATCAGTTTACCGCTGGTATCTTTACGCAGCAGCTCATCCCAGCGTCCGCCCCAGATAACCTTGATAACGTTCCAGCCAGCACCGCCAAAGATGCCTTCCAGTTCGTTAATGATCTTGCCATTACCGGTAACCGGGCCGTCAAGGCGCTGCAGGTTACAGTTGATAACGAAGACCAGGTTGTCCAGCTTCTCACGGGTCGCGATGGTGATCGCGCCTTTGGATTCCGGCTCGTCCATCTCGCCGTCGCCGAGGAAAGCGTAAACGGTTTGTTTGGAAGTGTCTTTCAGGCCGCGGTGTTCCAGATACTTCAGGAACTTAGCCTGATAAATCGCACCGATTGGGCCCAGACCCATAGAGACGGTCGGGAACTGCCAGAATTCCGGCATCAGTTTCGGGTGCGGATAAGAGGACAGACCTTTACCGTGAACTTCCTGACGGAAGTTGTTCATCTGCTCTTCAGTCAGACGACCTTCCAGGAAAGCACGCGCGTAGACGCCCGGAGAGATGTGGCCCTGGAAGTAAACCAGGTCGCCGCCATCCTGCTCGTTGCGTGCGCGGAAAAATGTGGTCA
>OLPP01001163.1_pt1 | contig 10451 bp, 7 predicted proteins | sample 1643151 | NCBI WGS metagenome assembly OLPP01 (sample SAMEA3136679, study PRJEB25190) | human gut metagenome | biome: human gut; feature: human-associated habitat; material: faeces | place: Austria | collected 2013 | reverse complement strand
CTTCTACTACACCATCAGTGATTTCTCTAGGTACACCATGTGCTCCTGCAGTCATGACATCCGCTACAGAATATCCTTTAGAAGTATTTAATACTCCCCCTTCAAATTGATGAGCAGCTAACGCTCCACCCCATAAAAAGTCTTTTTGTAAAGCCATATACTACCTCCGTCTTCTTTTTTTATCATTATACCATAAGGTTATAAATCTATAAAATATTCTCTTATCATTTAAACCAGCATTTACAAAAATCAGCTTATAAAAGTAATCATTGTAAATAATATTTACAAAAAAAGCTAGAGAGTATTCTCTAACTTTTAAAATAAAACATAAATATATTGATAAATAAGAAGCTTTAATGATGAATTATTTTCTTGAATCAATGTTAAACACTCTTCAACATAATTTCTAATTTCATCTAATTCCTCTTGTAAAATCACAGTATTTGAATAAGCTGCTTTTAAAGCGATATATCGATAATTATTTTCTATTTCTGAATTATACTGTTTTAATTCATTTAAATAATCATAATAAGCAATATATTTTTTATTTATATTTTCTTGAGATAAAAGTTTTTCTCTTTGTTTTAAAAGATATTTTCTTCTTAAAACAAGGATAATAGTTGCAATAACAAAGAATAACACAAAGATTATCACAATAAATATAACTTTATGATCTTCACTTTGGTTTTGTACTTCTTTTTTCTTTATATCCTTTTTAGTCTTTTTCTTTTTTTTCTTTTCTGTTTGCTTATTTTCACTATTACTTTGTGTATTACCTTGTGATTTTTGTTCTTTATTTTCAGGATTTGGTTCACTACTTTGTGAGTTTTGTTGACTACTTTGACTTCCACTACCATTTGAACCTTGTTGATCATTTGAATTTGATTTTTGTTCTTCAATATTTTGTTGATTCGTTTCTTCCGCTTTTCCAGCTGCCGGTTCATCCATCGGCTCACTTCCAGAAGCACCACCAGATCCCGGAGTCGCTTCAATCATTACCCAACCAACACCTTTTACATAAACTTCGACCCAAGCATGTGCTTTTGCTTGAGTAACAGCAGCAACATTGCCCCCTTTAAAATCACTTTCATCTAAAACAAATCCCGTCGTATAACGAGCTGGAATATTTATAGTACGTAATAATAAGGCTGCACTTGAAGCAAAATGCATACAATAGCCTTTTTTATTTTCTAACAAGAAATATAAAACAGGGTCTTGATCACTTGGACAACTACCTGGATGTAATGTATAAACACATTGACTAGCAAGTAGATTTTTAACAAGTGTTACTTTTTCATAGATTGTCATTTCTTCATGATAACCCGCTTGATTTAATAAATTTAATAATTGATTTTTTATATCTTGTGAAACACCTAGATAATTTTCTTCTACAAATTGATCATATTGAGGTGTTGTATAATCCCCTAAAGCATTTAATAAGTCACTAGATGAAACACCTATTTTTACATTCGTATGTCTTGATGAACTTTGACCTTTTGAATAGCTATCTAATTTAAACGTTTCTCCATCATAACTATAATAAGGATAATATTTATAAGGAACTCTTTTAAAATGTAAATAAGCTAAATGGTTTCTTTTAGCGATAAAATGTTCATGTGTTTTTTCAACATCTACATGTCTCATTCCTGGTAAAGAAATAACTAAAGATAGAATTGGTAAAATAAGTAAAATATATGTACAAATAAGCAAAGAATAAACAGATGTCGTTAAATATAAAAATAACACAACGCCTAATATACTAAAGTATTTGATTCTACCATTTCTCATATTTTTATTTTTGGTTCCTTTACTTCTTTTAAAATACTTTTAATAACGTCTTGAATAACAACACCTTTAACTTTTGCATCATAGGTTAAAATCAAACGATGTGACAATACATCATAAATAACTTTTTTAATATCATCAGGAATAACATAATTTCTATGATCCATATAAGCTATTGCTTTCACCATTTTTAATAAAGAAATAGATGTACGTGGAGAAGCCCCTTGTTGAATCAATTCATGATCACGTGTTTTATGAATAATTCTTACAATATAATCATAAATCTTATCATCCACATAAACTTGATCTACTTGTTTTTGTAATTCTATTATATCTTGCGGTTTACATACAGATCGAATGGTATCTAAAGGATTTTCTTGACTTTTTCTTTTTAAAATTTCAATTTCATCTTCTAATGAGGGATACCCCATTGAAAGTCTCACCATAAAACGATCTAATTGTGAATCTGGTAATAATTGTGTTCCTGCTGATCCATAAGGATTTTGTGTAGCCAGGACTGTAAATGGTTGTGGTAATTGATAAGTGATACCATCAACTGTTGTTCTTCCTTCTTCCATTACTTCTAATAAAGCAGATTGTGTTTTAGGAGATGTTCTATTTATTTCATCTGCTAAAAATAAATTACACATGATAGGTCCTTCTTTATATTCAAAATCATTGTTTTTTTGATTATAAATAATAAAACCTGTAACATCTCCTGGTAAGACTCGCTTGTAAATTGCATACGATGAAAATCTAAAGATAAAGCTTTAGAAAGTGCTAACGTTAAATTTGTTTTCCCAACACCAGGTATATCTTCTAATAAAACATGACCCCTTGCTAAAATACAAGCCAATATTTTTTTAATATGTTCATCTTTTCCAACGACCGCCTTTTTGACCTCGTTAATTACTAATTCTAATTCATTCATTCTTTTTTCTCCATATTGCTTTCATCATAGTCTCTTTCAAATCACTAAAAAAAAGAAAACCTCGAGAATATCCCAAGGTTTTCTATCAATGATTGTGAGTATATTTTGATATCCTATAAATTAGAATACCCCATTAAATCTTCATCAACTGCACGTGCCACTTCACGTCCTTCTCTAATTGCCCAAACAACTAAAGATTGACCTCTACGCATATCACCAGCAACATACAATTGTTTTTGATTTGTTTGGTAATTTTCATCTGCCACATTTCCTCTTGGTGTAAGTTTTACATCAAAAGCTTTAGCAACATAATCTTCGCAGCCTACAAATCCTGCAGCAATTAAAACAATATCTGCATCTAATGTTTTTTCGCTTCCTTTAACAGGAACCATTTGCATGCGACCTTCTACTTGTTTTGATTCAAGTGAGACAATAACGACTTGTTTTACATTTCCTTTATCATCTTTAATAAACTCTTTAACAGTTGTTTGATAAAGACGAGGATCATGTCCAAAGACAGCAATAGATTCATTTTGTCCATAATCTGTCTTTTTCACACGTGGCCATTCAGGCCATGGATTTGAATCCAAACGTTCATGAGGTGGTTCTGGCATCATTTCTAATTGAATAACTGATTTACATCCTAAACGAATAGCTGAACCAACACAATCATTACCAGTATCTCCACCACCAATAACAAGTACATTTTTACCTTTTGTTTCAACAAAAATTTGATCTTCTAATTGACTATTAAGTAATGATTTAGTAATTCCAGTTAAATAATCAACCGCAAAGTAAATACCTTTGGCATCTCTCCCTGGTGCTTTAATATCTCTAGCCTTTTTACTACCACAAGCAAGAATAACACGATCAAATTCTTTATATAATTGTTGAACTTGTTTTTTATTTTCAATACCGGCATTTGTTTTAAAAACAACACCTTCTTCTTCCATTAATTCAATACGACGATCAATAATATGTTTTTCAAGTTTCATGTTAGGAATACCATACATTAATAGCCCTCCTAAACGATCTTCTCTTTCAAAGACTGTTACTTGATAACCTCTTTTATTTAATTGATCGGCTGCTGCAAGTCCTGAAGGGCCTGACCCAATAATTGCTATTTTTTTATCAATACGATGTTTAGGTGGATGGGGTTGCATCCAATTGGAAGCATAAGCTGTTTCAATAATTGCATTTTCATTTTCTCTTACGGTAACGGGATTTCCATTTAATCCACAAGTACATGCTGCTTCACATAAAGCAGGACATACTCTTGATGTGAATTCTGGAAAATTATTTGTTTTTAAAAGTCTTTTTAAAGCGGCTTTATAATTTTTATGGAAAATTAAATCATTCCATTCAGGTATCAAGTTGTTTAGTGGACAACCTGATACCATTCCTTGAATCATTTTTCCATTTTGACAGAAAGGAACTCCACAATCCATGCAGCGAGCTCCTTGGCATGATTGTTCATCACGAGATAATGGTTTATGAAATTCATTAAAGTTCTTAATACGTTTTAATGGTTCAACTTCTGTTGATACTTGTCTTTCTATTTCTAAAAATCCTGTTGGCTTTCCCATAATCTACATTCCTTTCTTAAAAGCATTGAATGCTTCTACTTTTGCTTGTTCATTTGTAAGTCCTTGTTGTTCAAATGAACTAATAAGTGACATCATACGTTTATAATCATGAGGAACAACTTTTTTGAAGTGTGCAACTTCATTTCCAAAGTCATCTAAAATCTTTTTCGCAACATTTGAATTTGTATATTGATAATGTTTTTGAATCATTTCTTTTAATTGATCTTCATCATAACGTGATTTCACATTTTTATATTCTACGAGTTCTTTATTGACATGTTCATAGAATGTATTATCTGGATCATAGACATAAGCAATACCTCCAGACATACCAGCAGCAAAGTTACGCCCTGTTTTTCCTAAAACAATAACCATACCACCTGTCATATATTCAAGACCATGATCTCCAATACCTTCAACAACGGCATGTGCTCCTGAGTTACGTACGGCAAATCTTTCACCAGCAACTCCATTGATATAAACTTCACCAGATGTTGCTCCATATAAAGCAACATTACCAATGATAATATTATCTTCTGGTTTAATTGTTGAATCTTTTGGTGGTACCACAATTAATTTACCACCTGATAAGCCTTTTCCAAAGTAGTCATTACTATCTCCATAAAGATGTAATGTTAAACCTTGAGGAATGAAAGCACCAAATGATTGACCACCTGCTCCATAGCAGTTAACTTTGAAAGTATCTTCTTCTAATGATGTTCCATATTTCTTCGTAATTTCTGATCCAAAGAGTGTTCCAAATGAACGATCGATATTTGTAACATGGACATCAATTTCTTTACCTTGATGTTTATCTAAAGCTTCTTTAAATTGTTTATAAAGAACTGTTGTATCTTTGACTTCATTTAATTTGAAATCATATTCATTATTCTTTTCATGATGACTATGTTTACTAGAAGTAAATGGATTATTTAAGATTTTTGATAAATCAATATTTTTAACATCATCCTTAGGTTCTAATAAATCACTACGACCAACCATTTCATCAACTGTTTTGAATCCAAGTTGAGCCATATATTCTCTTAATTCTTGAGCAATGAAACGCATAAAGTTTTCAACATATTCAGGTTTACCTTTAAAACGTTTTCTTAAAATAGGATTTTGTGTAGCAACCCCTACTGGACATGTATCTAAATTACATACTCTCATCATAACGCATCCCATTGTTACAAGTGGTGCTGTCGCAAAACCAAATTCTTCTGCTCCAAGTAAAGTAGCAATTGCAAGATCTCTACCTGTCATGAGTTTACCATCTGTTTCAATAACAACACGGCTTCTTAAATCATTCATGATCAATGTTTGATGAGCTTCTGCTAAACCTAATTCCCATGGAAGACCTGCATTATAAACTGAGTTTTTAGGAGCAGCCCCTGTTCCTCCATCATATCCTGAAATAAGGATAACACCTGCACCTGCTTTAGCAACACCGGCAGCAACTGTTCCAACACCAGCTTCTGATACAAGTTTAACTGAAATACGTGCTTCTTTATTAGCGTTCTTTAAGTCATAAATCAATTGTGCTAGGTCTTCAATTGAATAAATATCATGATGTGGTGGTGGTGAAATTAAGCTAACCCCTGGTGTAGAGTGTCTTGTTTTAGCAATCCATGGATAAACTTTACCACCTGGTAAGTGGCCACCTTCTCCTGGTTTTGCTCCTTGTGCCATTTTAATTTGAATTTCATTGGCACTACATAAGTATTCACTTGTTACTCCAAAACGTCCTGAGGCAACTTGTTTAATAGCTGAACATTTACTATCACCATTAGGAAGTGTTTCAAATCTTTCTGGATCTTCTCCACCTTCACCACTGTTAGACTTACCATGTAATCTATTCATTGCAATCGCCATTGTTTCATGTGCTTCTTTTGAAATTGATCCATAAGACATCGCACCTGTTTTAAATCTTCTAACAATTGATTCCACAGGTTCAACTTCTTCAATTGGAATTGATTTTGTCTTTTTAAATTGCATTAAACCTCTTAAGTTTAAATGTGCTCCTTCTTCATCAATCATTTTTGAATATTCTTTAAATAATTGATAGTCACCTAAACGTGTTGCTTGTTGTAATTTATGAATCGTTGCTGGATTATATAAATGTTCTTCTTTTCCTGATCTTTCTTTATGATCACCGGCGCTGTTTAATGAAATGTCTACATCTAATCCAAGTGGATCATATACTTGATCATGTCTATATTCGACATCTTTTTCAATATCTTTAATTGTTTTTCCTTCAATACGACTTACTGTTTTAGAAAAATATTTATTCACTAAATCACTTGATAAACCGATTGCTTCAAAGTTTTGTGATCCACGATAAGATTGAATTGTACTAATTCCCATTTTAGAAGCAATTTTAACAATACCATGTAAAATACCACTATTATAATCATCAACGGCTGCATAATAATCTTTATCTAATAAACCTTGATCAATTAAATCAAAGATTGTATCTTGTGCTAAATAACCATTGATAGCTGAAACACCATATCCAAGTAATGTCGCATAATGATGTACTTCTCTTGGTTCAGCTGATTCAAGAATTAAAGCTAAACTGTTACGTTTTTTTGTTCTTACTAAATAAGAGTTAACAGCTCCAACAGCTAATAATGAAGGAATTGGTAAATGATTATCATCTACTGCCCTATCTGATAAAATAACAATATTACATCCTTCATGATAACGTTTATCTACTTCTACAAAAACACGATCAATTGCTTTTTCTAATGAAGTATTTTTAATATATGTAATATTAACTTCACCTACTTTAAAGCCTTCTTTTTTCAAGTTTTTGATTTTTAAAATATCTGTATTACTTAAAATAGGGTGATTGATTTTTAATAAATGACAGTTTTCTGGTTTATCTTCCAACATATTTCCATCTCGACCAATACAAATACTTGTTGAAGTAATGATTTCTTCACGAATCGCATCGATTGGTGGATTGGTTACTTGTGCAAACAATTGTTTAAAGTAATTAAATAATGGTGGATGTTTTGTTGATAAAGCTGCAATTGGTGTATCATTTCCCATTGCTACAATATTTTCATTACCAGTTAAAGCTAAGTTTTTAATATAGTTTGTATCTTCGTAACTATAACCATGAATCTTTTGTAATTTAGTTAATTCTTCTCCTTCGTATCTTTCTACTCTAATACTAGGAATTCTCATATCTTTTAAATTAATTAAATTGCTTTCCAACCATTCTCCATAAGGTTGTTTTGTTGCATACGTTTCCTTTAAAACATCATCTTTAATAAGTTCACCTTTAACAGTATCAACTAATAACATTTTTCCAGGTCTTAGTCTTTCTTTTAAAACAATATCTTTAGCTGGAATATCTAATGATCCTACTTCTGAAGATAATACTAAATAATGATCTTTTGTAATGTAATAACGTGATGGTCTTAAACCATTTCTATCTAAGATAGCCCCCATGATGTCTCCATCACTAAATAAGATAGAAGCTGGTCCATCCCAAGGTTCCATAAGTGTAGCATTATATTCATAGAAATCTTTTTTTGCTTGTGACATGCTTTTATCATTTTCATAAGGTTCTGGAATACACATCATGACAGCTCTTGGAAGTTCCATACCTGACATTACTAAAAATTCCAATGTATTATCTAACATAGCTGAATCGGAACCATTGACATCAACAACAGGATATACTTTTGAAGTATCCACAACATCTGTTTGCATGTTTTCTTCTCGACAGAGCATGTTATTCGCATTCCCTTTAATTGTATTGATTTCACCATTGTGAACAATAAATCTATTAGGATGGGCTCTTTTCCATGATGGCATTGTATTTGTTGAAAAACGTGAATGAACTAAAGCAATGGCACTTTTATAACTTTTATCTTGTAAATCTTTAAAGAATAATCGAAGTTGTTGTACTAAGAACATTCCTTTATAAACAATTGTACGACTTGAAAGTGAACATACATAAGTATCTTCAAATTGACTTTGTTCAAAAATTCTTCTCACTTGATATAATTTTCTATCAAAATCTAAACCACAATTTACGCCATGAGGTTTTTTAATAAATGCTTGGACAATATATGGCATGGCATCTAATGCTTTTTTCCCTAAAACACTAGGTACAGTTGGTACAGCACGCCAACCTAAAAATTCTAATCCTTCTTTTTTAACAACTGTTTCAAACATTTTTTTGACACGTAAACGTACTTTTTCATCTTGAGGCATAAAGAACATTCCAACTCCATAATGTCCTTTTTGAGGTAATGTAAAATCTTTAATAATCTTTTGAAAATATTCATCTGGTATTTGTGTTAAGATTCCTACACCATCTCCAGTTTCCCCTGCTGCATCCTTTCCAGCACGATGTTCTAATTGTTCAACGATTTTTAAAGCATCATCTACTGTTTTATAAGTTTTTAATCCTTTGATATTAACAACGGCCCCTATTCCGCAGTTATCATGTTCAAATGACTGATCATATAAACCTACATTTTCTTTGTTCATAAAGGTTCCTCCTTTTTTTGTACAGTTAGAATAGCACATTTAGTAATATGTGTAAAGATTAGCGTTTTTTTTATGATTTTCCTAAAAAATAGCTAGATTGTATACATTTTTTAATGTTTTATCAATGATTTGATAATCTTTTTTTAGCAAATTAATAAATTTATTACAAAAGTGAGAAAAAATTTTTTTATTTTTTTTTTATTTATTGGCATTAAATGATAAAAAGAGTAGAATAAATGTAGTATTAATATATGGAAAGAGGAGAAAAATATGGAAGGTATGTTTATTGTCGAAACTTCTGCTAGACATATTCACTTAAGTGATAAAGATTTAGCAACTTTATTTGGTGAAGGTCATCAATTAACAAATAAAAAAGATTTATCTCAACCTGGTCAATTCGCTTGTGTTGAAAGAGTAAAAGTAATTGGACCTAAAGGAGAATTAAATATGTCTGTTTTAGGACCTACAAGAAAAGAAACTCAAGTAGAAATTTCTTTAACTGACGCTAGAAGCATTGGTGTTCAAGCATTAATTAGAGAATCAGGAGATATCGAAGGAACTGCTGGATGTAAATTAGTTGGTCCTGCAGGAGAAGTTGAAATTCCTTGTGGCGTGATTGCTGCAAAAAGACATATTCACTTAACACCTGAAGATGCTGAAAAATTTGGAGTAAAAGATAAAGAAATCGTTAAAGTTGAAATTAATACAGATGGACGTTCTTTGATCTTTGGTGATGTTGTTTGTCGTGTAAGCGCTTCATATGCAACAGCTATGCATATTGATACTGATGAAAGTAATGCAGCAGCTTGTGGTAGAGAAGTTTACGGTAAAATCATTAAATAAGAAAAAGAATGGTTTTAGATATAATTTCTAAAATCATTCTTTTTTTATACCTATAATATCTTACTTCGACAAATTATGATATAATCTTCGTGGGTGATGACATGAAAATATTAGATACTCTTGGAAAGTCAAAAAAGGCTATTGGTGGTGTTATAGCAATTATCGTTTTAGTTATTGCAATCTTTTTTGCAGGTGTTCATTATGCAAGTGGTAGTAACAATGATAAAATTACTTCAACAACCATTAAAAATCAATTAACTGAAATTAATGAGCTTGCACTTTATTCATATGATTATAGTAAGGTAGGAAAATTTTCTAATAAATTATCTTTTAATGGTTGGAAAATTCCTTTAACACAAAAAACTTTTATTATTACATATAATGGATCTATTAAAGCAGGGATTGATTTAAAACAGGCTAAAATAAGTATTGATAATGATCAATTAAATATTACTTTACCTGCAGCAAAAATTTTAAGTCATGAAATTGATGAAAAATCTATTGAAGTATATGATGAATCATCAAATATTTTTAATCAGATAAGTATTAACGATTATAAATCTTTTGCAACTAAAGAAAAGAAAAAAAATGAAAAAGAAGCTATTTCTAATGGTATTTTAGAAAAGTCTAAAACAAAAGCTGAACAAACCTTAACCACATATCTACAGGCTATTCCAGAAATTAAAGATCATTATAAATTAAATATTACAATTGAAGATGCAAAAACCGATGAGTAACAAACTCGGTATATTAAATTATCCGGTGCTTAGAGGTTCGCTCTAAATTATTAGGCGGAG
>OLPP01001159.1_pt1 | contig 10558 bp, 8 predicted proteins | sample 1643151 | NCBI WGS metagenome assembly OLPP01 (sample SAMEA3136679, study PRJEB25190) | human gut metagenome | biome: human gut; feature: human-associated habitat; material: faeces | place: Austria | collected 2013 | reverse complement strand
TTTGGTAAGTTATCTTCACACCTTTGTGACCTAATAATTACATTTTTGACCTGTTCAACTATGCCATACATGAGAAATATTACTTACTAAATTCTATTTAAGTATATCATTAAAATTTAACACACATAATATAAAAACTTACTATAAAATCTATATTGTTTTTTCAAAAAACTATTATTTTTTCATTAGATAATAGAATTAAAGTAAATATTATTTTTGTTATTTCAACAAAATAATCAGAAATATAAGTAATAATATTGACAAATTACACAAAATTGTGTACAATTTGAACATGAAAGGGTAGAATTATACGATTTTTCACAACAAAGGAGGAATAAGTATGGCAAATAGTTTAAAATGTATGTTATTTTCATTGATAGGTTTTATTGTTTTCTTCATCATAGGATTGTTTCTTCCATTGATAACAATAGTATCTTCATGTTTTGGTTTATTTGCAGCTGTAAGTTTAATTGTATTTGTATTTAAATCTTTACAAACAAGCCACCATTTTTTAAAATCTTCCATAGGATTTGCAATATTTTCATTTTTTTGTTTTACGATATTAACAATAAACAACATTTTTGGAAGTGGTATAGACACAGACGATATATTTATAGGATGCGTTAATCAAGTATTACTATATGGTTTTTACTTAAGTGCTATTTATTGTGTTATTTCTTTGCTACTATTATTGTTGGATTTTTTCTTTGGAATTGTAAATCTTACTAAAGAACGAGATGTGTTACCTATTAAGCTTTTTAGACTTGGTATTTACTGGTCTTATATTGTAGGCGGGTTGGGTGCTATTTCTATTTTTTCAATTCCCGAAATAAACATAATTGCTCAATTATTTATGATAGTGATGTATGTATTCAACATAATTATGATTTCAGTAATAATACAATGTTGTACATTATGTAAACAGCAAATAAAACTGATATTGATGAATGTTATCATATTATTTATATCTGTTTTTATGCTTATATATTTTGAAGTTACAAACGTACTTACATCATATTTCATAGCTGGAGGACTTTCAATTGATTTAATTTTTAAGTACATGTGTCATTTATGGTCATTACTCTTAATTTTACAGTTTATAGCCAATATGGTCATTTCTATTTTTAAACCAAAAATTTCTGTTCTCTCATGTTTTGTACCAATTTTATATGCAGCTCTTGGCTTATTATGTTCAGGTGTAATCTATTATGATGAAGGACTTAACCCATATAGAATTGAGTCACTAAACTTTATATATTATTATATAATTATTGTATTTGCTGTTGGTATAGGCATAAGTTTTATGAGTGCAACTTACAAGCTTATATTTGAAAAAAAAGATAATAATACTTATTAACATAAATTTATTTAGACCTTTATTAGATTTTCTTAAGACTATGTGCGAACCAATCCTTTTTTTAGTTTACATATAGTCTTTTATTATTATAAGTCTACGTTATACCCTATTAAAAATTAAAATCAAAAAAACATTTGATAATCTAACAAAAGAATTAACTATGTTTTTAAATATTCTTGACTTTTAAAATTTTGATGATATAATTAATTTTGAATTGAAAACGGTGATGAGGACAGTAATTTTTGTCAATATGTATTCAGAGAGGGATATGGTGCTGTGATTATCCTTGCATGACAACTATGAAAACCACCTCTGAGTGGCTTTAATAAAGCACGGTTTGCTCCGTTAAAGGCTGACAAGTGGCACTTTTATGTGCAATTTGGGTGGAACCACGGTTATTATCGTCCCTGCTTTTGGCAGGGATTTTTTTATACCCGTAAAAAACATTTTTAGGTAAATTTGCCCCAATCTTATTTACCACAGTTATTTTTTATGGAGGAATTAAAATGGTTAATGTAACATTAAAAGACGGTACTTCTAAAGCATATGCTAAGGGTACTACTATTCTTGAAATCGCAAAGGACCTTAGCGAAGGTCTTGCTAGAAACGCATGTTGTGGCAAAATTGATGGCGAAGTTGCAGATTTAAGAGACGGAGTTGAAAAGGATTGTACAGTTGAAATTTGTACTTTCGACTCTCCAGAAGGTAAAAAGGCTTACAGACACACAGCTTCTCACATTATGGCACAGGCTGTAAAGAGATTATATCCAGAAGCTAAGCTCGCTATCGGACCAGCAACTGACGAAGGTTTCTACTATGATTTTGACAGAAAGCCTTTCACAAATGAAGAATTTGCTGACATCGAAAAAGAAATGAAGAAGATTGTTAAAGAAAATCTTCCTATTGAAAGATATGAACTTCCTAGAGAAGAAGCTATCAAGTTTATGAAAGAACAGGACGAACCTTACAAGGTAGAGCTTATTGAAGACCTTCCTGAAGATGCTGTTATTTCTTTCTACAAGCAGGGTGATTTTACTGACCTTTGTGCAGGTCCTCACCTTATGAGCACTAAGCCAATTAAGGCATTCAAGATTACTAACGAAGCCGGTTCTTCAGGTGCTTACTGGAGAGGTAACGAAAAGAACAAAATGCTTGCCAGAATTTATGCTACTGCATTTACAAAGGCTGCTGACCTTGACGAATTTATAAAGGCAAGAGAAGAAGCTAAACTTCGTGACCACAACAAGTTAGGTAGAGAAATGCACTTATTCACTACTACTGATGTTATTGGTCAGGGTCTTCCACTTCTTATGCCAAAGGGTGCAAGAATTGTTCAGACTTTACAGAGATTTGTTGAAGATGAAGAACAAAAGAGAGGTTATTTATTAACTAAGACTCCTTTAATGGCTAAGAGTGACCTTTACAAGATTAGTGGTCATTGGGACCATTACAAAGACGGTATGTTCGTTCTTGGTGATGAAGAAAAGGACGACGAAGTATTTGCTCTCCGTCCTATGACTTGCCCATTCCAGTATATGGTATACAATGCAGAACAGCACAGCTACAAGGATTTACCTTGCAGATATGGCGAAACTTCTACACTTTTCAGAAATGAAGCATCAGGCGAAATGCACGGTCTTATCAGAGTAAGACAGTTCACTATTTCTGAAGGTCACTTAATTTTAAGACCAGACCAGTTAGAAGAAGAATTCAAGGGTTGTCTTGAACTTGCTACATTTATGTTAAAGACTGTAGGCTTATACGAAGATGTTAGCTTTAGATTTTCTCAGTGGGACCCTAACAATACTGATAAGTACATTGGTACTGCTGAACAGTGGGACGAAGCACAGGGTGCTATGGAAAGAATCCTTAAACATTTAGGTGTTCCTTACACTGTAGGTATTGATGAAGCTGCTTTCTATGGTCCAAAGCTTGATATTCAGATTAAGAATGTATTTGGTAAGGAAGATACTCTTATTACTATTCAGATTGACCAGTTACTTGCTGAACAGTTTAATATGTACTACATTGATAAGGACGGTCAGAAGAAGAGACCATACATCATTCACAGAACTTCTTTAGGTTGCTACGAAAGAACTCTTGCCCTTCTTATTGAAAAGTACGCAGGTCACTTCCCAACTTGGCTTGCACCTGTTCAGGTTAAACTTCTTCCTATTTCTGATAAGTATGCTGACTATGCTGCTAAGGTTGAAGCTGAATTTAAGGCTGCTGGTATCAAGGTAGAAACTGACTCAAGAGCAGAAAAGATTGGTTACAAGATTAGAGAAGCAAGAAACGAAAGAGTACCTTATATTGTTGTTGTAGGCGAAAAGGAAGCTGCCGACAATACTCTTTCTGTAAGATGTAAGGGCGAAGATTTAGGCTCTTATGCTGTTGAAGATTTCATCAAAGAAATTACTGAAGAAATCAAAAACAAGACTAAAAGATGGTAATTTTTAATTATTAGAATAACTATGGGAGGTCAAAAGCCTCCCATTTTTTATAATTTTATAAAGGAGGATTTTATGTACGATTTAACACAGCTTGGAGAAAACACATATTGCTTTAACTGTTTTTCAAATGTTGGTATTTATAAACTAAACGAAAAAGATGTTTGTCTTATAGATAGTGGCGATGATAAATCATCAGGCAAAAGACTTATGCGAACATTAGACGAAAAAGGTTGGAATGTAAAAGCTATTGTAAATACCCATTCTCATACCGACCATATTTTTAACAACCAAAGCCTTATAGAAAAATATGGCTGTAAAGTATATGCAAATTCCAATGATATAGCCTTTATGAATGACAGTTTTCTAAATCCAGCCTTTGTCTGTGCATCAAATCCACCAAAAGAAATGCTTACAAGATACTATGTTCATCAGCCCCACTACGGAGAAAATTTGGATAAGGCTGATTTACCTCTTGAATACATTCCTCTCCCTGGACATACTGGATATATGATAGGCATAAAAACTCCAGACGATGTATTCTTCGTTGGAGATTGCGTTGTTGACCCTATTACATTTAGAAAAACTAAAATAATATACATTTACGATATAGCAGGCTTTTTAAACTCTATTGACAAGGCTTTAAATGTAAATGCTAAAATATATGTTCCATCTCATAGCACACCTACTGAAGATTTTAGACCTATTGCCGAGGCAAATAAAAATACTGTAAATGAAGTAGCTGAAATTGTTTGGGAAGAATGTAAAACTCCCCTTTCTCCAGAAGAATTGACAAAGGCTGTCGCCGATAGATTAGGCTACAAAATGGGCTATAGCCAGTATATGACTGTTCAATCAACACTAAAAAGCTATTTGACATACTTGCAACAGCAAGGTAAAGCCCAAACCTATATTGAAAACAATAGAATTTACTGGAAAAGCATTGTCTAATCTTGACATTAAATTTTTTATATGTTATTATTTATTCCAGTTATTTGCGATGAAAAAGTCAATATGCCTGTTTTGTTACAACCCAGAGAGTGTTCCGGTGGCTGAAAGGGACTCAGTAAATTCAGGTTAGTTACAGCTTTGGAGCAAAAAGGTTGTCCCTCCTTTATGGGGAATTTGAGGCAGGCATTTTTTGTCTGTGAATTAAGGTGGTAACACGGGTATTCTCGTCCTTTGGGATTGGGAATACCCTTTTTTATTTATTAACGGAGGTAAAACAATGACTATTTTTGACGAGTTAAAAGCAAGAGGTCTTCTTGCACAGCTTACAGACGAAGAAGAAATCAAAGAACTTATTAACAATGGTAAAGCTACTTTCTACATTGGTTTTGACCCTACTGCTGACAGTTTACATGTTGGTCACTTTATGGCTCTTTGCCTTATGAAGAGATTACAGATGGCAGGTAACAAGCCTATTGCCCTTATTGGTGGTGGTACAGCTATGGTTGGTGACCCATCTGGTAGAACTGATATGCGTCAGATGATGACACCTGAAACTATTCAGCACAATGTAGATTGCTTTAAAAAGCAGATGGAAAGATTTATCGACTTTTCTGACGGCAAGGCACTTCTTGTAAACAATGCTGATTGGCTTATGAACCTTAACTACATTGAACTTTTAAGAGATGTAGGTGCTCACTTTAGTGTAAACAGAATGCTTACAGCTGAATGTTACAAGCAGAGAATGGAAAAGGGTCTTTCTTTCCTTGAATTTAACTATATGATTATGCAGAGTTACGACTTCTTCAACCTTTACAAGGAATATGGTTGTAATATGCAGTTTGGTGGCGATGACCAGTGGAGTAATATGCTCGGTGGTACAGAACTTATCAGACGAAAGTTAGGTAAAGATGCTTATGCTATGACAATTACACTTCTCCTTAATTCAGAAGGTAAGAAGATGGGTAAAACTCAGTCAGGTGCTGTATGGCTTGACCCTAAGAAAACTTCTCCATATGACTTCTACCAGTACTGGAGAAATGTTGCCGATGCTGATGTATTAAAGTGTCTCAGAATGCTCACTTTCCTCCCTCTTGAACAGATTGACGAAATGGATAAGTGGGAAGGTAGCCAGCTTAACAAGGCTAAGGAAATCCTTGCTTACGAACTTACTGCTCTTGTTCATGGCGAAGAAGAAGCTAAAAAGGCTGATACAGCTGCTAAATCTTTATTTGCTGGTGGTGCAAAGGGTGGCTCTGTTCCAACAACTGAAATCACTAAGGACGAATTAGGCGAAGGTTTACAGATTATTGAAGTTCTTGAAAAGTGTAAACTTATCCCTAGTAGAGGTGAAGGTAGACGCCTTGTACAGCAGGGTGGCGTAAGAGTAAACGAAGAAAAGGTTACTGATATTGGTACAGTTATTACTGCTGAAATGTGTGATGAAGACGGTATTATTATGATTCAGAAAGGTAAAAAGACTTTCCACCAGTTAAAGGTTAAATAATTTAGTATAAACATAAAAAGGACTTTGCAAAATCGCAAAGTCCTTTTTTTATTGAAGTAGTTTATTTTATTCGTAATCTTTGTAGTAGTGACCAATTCTGTCAGCTGCAAGCATAGCATTGTACACACTTTCAGGAGTAACTTCAAAAGGCATATTGTGGGCTGTATCCCCTTCAGCACAAGCAAGAGTTGCTGCCTCCATAAGTTTTTCTTCATCAAGTTTCTTAATACCTAATTCTTCAAATGTAACTGGTAAGCCAATGTTGATACAGAATTCAACAACTTCTTCTAAATCCTCAGCTGAAACATTTTCCAATACAAGCTGAGAAAGTACACCAAAGGCAACCTTTTCGCCATGGTACATACCGTGAGTTTCTTCTATACAAGTAAGACCATTGTGAATAGCATGAGCAGCAGCAATACCGCCACTTTCAAAACCAATACCAGAAAGATAAGTATTAGCCTCAATAATATTTTCAACAGCAGGAGTACAAGCACCGGCATTTACAGCAAGTAAAGCCTTAGCACCGTCTTCCATAAGAGTTTTAAAACAAAGTTCAGAAAGTGCCATAGCTGTTTTTGAAACACTACCACCCATACAGCTAGTAGTATTTGACCTCATACAGGCTCTAGTTTCAAAATATGTTGCAAGGGCATCGCCCATACCTGAAACAATTAATCTTACAGGTGCAGCAACAATAATATCTGTATCCAAAAGAATTATATCTGGATTAGCTGGCAACCATAAATATTCATCAAACTGACCGTCATCAGTATAGAGAACTGATAAAGCTGAACAAGGTGCATCAGTAGATGCCGCAGTTGGCACGCAAACAACAGCTATATCCTCATAATATGCAACAGCCTTTGCAGTATCAAGTATCTTTCCCCCACCAATACCTACTACAATGTCACATTTTTCTTTCTTTAAATTTTCCCCTATTCTATTAACTTCGCTCTTTGAACATTCCCCATTGAATATTTCCCATACAACCGTAGTATCTGTCCCCTCAACAGCCTTATTAATCTTCTCCTCTACTCTCTTTTTACCACTTTTACTAACGAGAATAAGTAACTTTTTACCTAATCTTTCAGTATATTTAGTAATTTCAGCAAGAGTGCCTTTTCCCTGTATATAACGACTTGGTGAACCAATAATTCTAGCCATAGTAAAACCCTCCAAAACTTTGTTATTTTTTTATCAATTCCATTCTACCACTTTGATAAAATTTTGTCAATTAGTGGATTTTCACTATTTATATTCCCCAAATTTAGTAAAAATTACAATATAACACTACAAAAGGCATACCGCTTTCGGAATATGCCTTGTTCTTAAAATTCGTATATTTTATAACTAAAAGAATAAACCACCTAAAAAACCTAATGCTCCTCCTATTACTGTTCCTATAGTAGTTCCAACAGCTGGTCCAATAATAGGTATAATAGAGCCTATTTTCTTTCCTATTTTTGCTCCAATAGTAGCTCCACTTGATGCTGACTCTATTGCAGACATAACAGAGTTTTTAATATCACTTAATATTTCTTTGTTATACTCTTCTACACCATCATTTACTTTCCATATTTGTGGGTCACTATTTAAATTATCTGCCACTACAAATCTTTTTGTTTCTGGAATACTTTTTATCATTGTATATAGTAACTTAGAAATATTATACTTATATAAGGCTGAGTAATATATAGGACTCGTTTCTACTCCTGTATATTCTAAAATTCTATTCTTAACAGATTTTACTTTGTCATTTAAAAATTCTACAAGTTCCTCCTCTGGTTTGCCTTCATCTCTATTCCAACAGCGACCCTTTTTTGCCATATCACATTGATTTATAGCAATAACAATCCTATTACTATCTCCAATATATGGCATAATTATATTTTCGATTACTTCATAAGTAGTACCCATATCACGATTTGAACCATCAACCAAAACAACAACTTCATCAACTATTAAATTGCCATTTTCATCTTTTGCTTTTAAAGCATTTGCAATTTGTATAGCATAATTTGCATCATTTTCTGGGCTATCCCCTAAACCCGGTGTATCCCAAAGTATCATATTATCAATTTCATATTTTTTAATTGTAGAAGTTTCTGGGTTCACGCTATAACCAACCTTTGCTACTTCCGTATTAAAAATAGCATTTATTGTTGAACTCTTGCCAACACCTGTAGCTCCTACAAACATAATATTCAATTTTTGTTTTTTAGCTTCTTCTATAGCTTCAATAAAAATTTTTTCCTCTGATTCAGATAAATTCAAGTCTCCTTTTTTCACTTCAGCCATTATTGTATCCATTATATTATTCATTTCAAACACCTCTACCTTCCAATTTTTCTCCTATCTATAGGCATATTTTCAATTATAAAATCAAATACTTTTTCAACATTGTAGCCATACTCTGCCGAGTAATAAACCGGTTTTAAAATTTGTACCCCTGTTGCTTCTTTTACCCTTTCTTTTATTGAAGATACTTGTTTATCTAAAAATTCAAGTAAAACATCATCTGGCTTATTTAATTTATAATCCCAATGTCGTCCTTTCATAGCCATATCTGCCTGATTTATCAACACTAATATTCTGTATTTAGATATATTAGGAACTATAACATCATTTAAGATTTTATATGTAGTACCCATATCACGATTAGCACCCTCAATAATAACTAAAACCATATCTATAAAGCCATACTCTCTCCCGTCATCTGTGTAGGTTTTATTTAAAAGTTCAATTATTTTCTTTTTATGTATTTCATCTTTATCAACACCGTCACCTAAACCCGGTGTATCCCATAACCTTAAATAATCATTTAGACTATAGGCATCTAATTCCATCGTTTCTGGGTCTACACCATCACCAACTTTGGCAACATATTTTTGAAAAAAAGTATTTAATGTTGTAGATTTTCCTGCACCAGTAACCCCTGTTACCATTACATCTAAAGGTTGTACTCCTATATAGTCAATTTTTCTTTGAATATCATCTATTCTGTAATTTTTAAAATCTATTGACATTTATTTTTCTCCCTATCGAGATAATTTACCATTTCAATATACAATTTCTTACATTCTTCATTTTCGCCATTTTCAATGTATTTTAAGCATTTTTCAAGATATTCTTTATTTATATAATCATAAATTTCTCGTCTATTAGGTTGTTTGTTTATCCATTCAACTATTTCCGGTGCTGTTTTATAATACCTTTCAATTAATTCTTCTCCATCCGGTTGTTTTCTTAACCAATTATCTCTAAAGTTTCTAAACGTAGTAAGTTCGTAACAATCATCAGGCTTTCCATATTCCTCACAAGTTGCTGTTGTAATATAACAACCACCAGTAAAAACATCAACTATACCCTCGACTACAGCACCTACTGTATCAACTACATCCTCTACTGCATCTTTTATGCAATCAAAAATTCCGTATTTATAATCACTATCATTACGCTCCCAAGCTTTAGAATCAGTATTGGCACTTGTTACTAAAACAACTCTTTTTTTCTTAGGAATATATCTAACAATATAATAAAGTAGTTTAGAAAGATTATATGGTTTCTGTTCTTCATCTCCATCTTTGAATCCCGCACTATAATATATAGGTTCTACATTAACACCTGTAGCTTCTTTAATTCTTTTTTTAACAGATTCAACTTTTTCTTCTAAGAAATCAACAAGTTTTTGTTCTGGTTCATTATTTTCGTAATTCCAATATCTCCCTTTCATAGCTACATCGCATTGATTAATAGCTATAAGTATTCTACTATCTTTTTCTTCTCCTAAATTCGGAATAATTACATTATTAATTAAATCATATGATGTACCTAAATCACGGGTACTGCCATCTAAAATAACTAATACAAGGTCAATTAAATAATCTCCTTTATCATCTCTTTCCAATAATTTATTTATAATATTCTTTGAATGTTTAATGTCTGCCTCTTTTCCATCACCTAACCCTGGACTATCCCAAAGAATTACATTATCGAGATTATATTTTGTAATTTCCATTGTTTCCGGGTCTACACCCATACCTACCTTTGCCTTATTTTCTCCAAACAAAGCATTTATAGTAGAACTTTTTCCACATCCAGTTGCCCCTGTTATCATAATATTTAACTTTTCTTCTTTTTGTTTTAAGAACTGTTTTAGCATCATATTTTTTTCTTTTTCTGGCATATGTGCATCTCTAATTTGTTTACTTAAATCTTCCATAAAAATATTTTTTTCCATAATTAAATATCCCCTTTATTTTTTTATTTCTTATGATAACACCAATCTATGAC
>OLPP01001156.1_pt1 | contig 10574 bp, 9 predicted proteins | sample 1643151 | NCBI WGS metagenome assembly OLPP01 (sample SAMEA3136679, study PRJEB25190) | human gut metagenome | biome: human gut; feature: human-associated habitat; material: faeces | place: Austria | collected 2013 | reverse complement strand
CAACACAAAAATTTTATATTTTTTTAATTGTCTACTTGACGGGATGCACACCAGACTCTCTTCGGGGGCGTCTTTTTGCCTGCGGCAAATTCCTATTTAACAATCACTCATTGTTTTTCCTGCTCCAGTTAATCCCTCGAAGTCTTTTACAAAGTCATCAACAGCAGAGGTGATCGCCTGATTTTTTACAAGTCCTTCAATAATATCTGGAGCGATTGTGGAAGCTCCGATTCCGTATTCGCATAATTCAAGTACCTGCTGGGAGTTTTTGAAGCTTGCAGCAAGAACTTCTGTTTTTAAGTTATTGTTTTTGAAAATATCATGAATCTGTTTTGCTACCTGAATGCCGTTGAATCCCATATTGTCGATACGGTTTACATATGGAGCTGCGTAGGATGCACCGCATTTTGCAGCAAGATAAGCCTGCATTGGAGTATAGATAGCAGTAGCAGTAATGTTGATATTTTCTTTGGCAAGAGCTTTCATTGCCTTGAAACCTTCCGGGATAGATGGAACTTTTACATAAGTATTGGCACCTAATTCTTTTACGATACGGTGTGCGTCATCTACCATACCGTCTGCATCTTTGGCTACAACCTGTACATGAAGTTCAGCTTCCTCGCCGATAAAGCTGCGGATTTCTTTTAATACTTCAAAAGGCTGTCTGCCACTTTTGGCAAGGATAGATGGGTTTGTTGTTACTCCATCTACAGGATAGTATTCATAGATTTTTTTAATAAGGTCAATGTGTGCATCGTCAATGATTAATTTCATGGTAATATTCCTTTCTTAGATAATTTGTTTGGTAGATTTCTCTATATAATTTTTATTAATTCTTTAATTAGTTTGATAATTGCTTTAAGACAGTCAATAATTCCTAATGATTAAAAATCATGGAAATACACATTATTAATAAAAGTTATAAAGTCTGTTCTGTTCTTCCAATAATATCGTCCTGTGTCTTTTTGGAAAGTACATTGAAGAAGGCGCTGTATCCGGCAACACGTACAATGAGGTCTTTATGTTTTTCCGGATGTTTCTGTGCGTCAATCAATGTTTCTTTAGAAACGATATTGTACTGTACATGATAGCCATGTAAGCGATTGAAGAATGTACGAATTAACATTTCTAATTTCTGTTTATTTTCTTCGGTAGATAACATCTGTGGTGTCATTTTCTGATTAAGAAGAACGCCGCCGGTAATTTTTTCTGTTGGAAGCTTGGAAACAGTTTTGAAAATAGCAGTAGGGCCGTTTTTATCTGCATTATGAGCAGGGCTACAGCCCTCTGCTAACGGTTCAAATGCATTTCTTCCGTCTGGAGTAGCGATAGTTCCCATTCCCTGGCCTACATTGGCACTGATGGAAGAAGTTCCGCCATAACGGATTCCGCCAATCGGACCACGCTGGTAGCGAGTATTTGGATATTTTTTAATCTCATCTAAATAAGAATCATACGCCTCTACAACCAGATTGTCTACATAATCGTTGTCATTTCCGTATTTTGGAGCCTCCTCTATAAGCATTTCCTGAATCTTTTTATTTTCAGGTGACTGGAAGTTATCAAGGATTGCATCCCAGAGCTGCTGTTTTGTGATTTTTTTCTCTTCGTAAACAAGCTTTTTGATGGCAGCGAGAGAATCTGCCATATTTGCGATTCCAACCTGAAGTCCGGAAATGAAATCATAAACGGCACCACCTTCTTTGATTGTTTTGCCGCGACCAATACAGTCATCAGTAAGGGCAGAACATAAAACATCTGGGACATCTCTTTCGGAAGCTTTGTCAATGGCATTTTCTACAATAACACTGTAGCGAGTCATTTCACGAACCGTCTTATCCCATGCGGCTAATAAGTCTTCGTAAGTTTCCATCTCTGTAAAATAACCATAGCCTTTTGTAAAACGCTTTTTGCTGGTAAGGTCAACACCGTTATTCATGGCACAAAGAAGAACTCTTGGGAAGTTAATATAAGACATACCAGTACAACGGTAACCCCATTTGCCCGGAACAGCTGTTTCCACACAGCCTATAGCACTATAGTTATAAGCGTCTTCTTCTTTTACACCCCAGTTAATAAAGGAAGGAATGATAATTTCATCATTATTTAATGCAGGCATGCCAAAGCCAAGTTTCATAACTTCAATACACTCATCAAAAAACTTTTTATTTAAGTTTGCATGGTAGCGAACGGTTAAGTTTGGCTGGGTTAATCTTGTCTGTGCGACTGATTTAAGAACCGTAAAACTTAATTCATTTACTGCATCTTTTTTATCGGTTGTCTGTCCACCGATTGTAACATTCTGATACATGGGGGATCCGGCAGAACTTAAAGTATGCGCCTGAGAACGGACTTTATTTACCGTTAAAGTCTTGATCCATAAACAGGTAAGTAATTCTAATGCAGATTCTTCGCTAAGACTGCCATTTTCCATATCTTTCTTATAATATGGATACATATACTGGTCAAAACGACCATAACTTAAAGAATGTCCGTTAGATTCAATCTGTAAAATAAGCTGAATAAACCAGACTGCCTGTACTGCTTCACGGAAAGAGGAAGCAGGTTCATAAGGAACTTTGGCACAAATTCTGCTGATTTCTAATAATTCTTCTTTTCTTTTCGCATCTGTCTCAGTAAGTGCCATATCCTGTGCAAGTTTACTGTAACGGTTAGCAAAGGTATGTACGGCATCAATAACGATAAGAACCGCCTTGTAAAATACATTCTTATCAATACTTTCTGGTTTTGTGAAATCAAGAGCTGCCTTTAATTTCTTTGTGCGTTCTTCGTAACCTTTTAAACCTTCAGCTAAGATTCGTTCGTAATTTACTGCCAGATGAGCATCTCCGGCATTGAGCTTACCTTCCATTCCAAAGACGCCAGTTTCCATGAAAACACTTACTTCATCAGGAAGAAGAGCTTCTCCTCTGGCACGAAGGTTATTGTTTTCCCAGAATGGAGCAATATCACGAAGTTGCTGTTTTGTTTCTTCTGTAATATAGAAAACATCGCCATCTCTTTTTTCAAAAAGGTCAAGCTCATTCATAACAAATTCCATCGTATATTCTGGGAAGATAGGTGCATTTTTGTTCTTTGTTGCCTGATTGCCTGCGATTAAGGATTTATCTTCAATATAAATGCTCATGTTTTCTAAAATCTTTTGTAACATAAGCGCGCGAACCATCACTCGTGGCTGATTTTGATTCTCTTTATAGGCCTGTGTGGCAAGTACGGCACGTTCTGCATCAATATATGGCTTTTCTTCTAATACTTCTTCACGAAAAGTAGCCATTCTATCGGTTAATCGTCCAAAATGTTCCTGATTCTCCATAGTGAAACCTCCTAAAAATTACGTTCGTAAATTGTAACTACTGTGTTTATAAAATTAAATTAACATTAATCCTATTAAATGTCAATATATTTCTTTAAGAAACTGAAAATATTTATGTTCGTAAGTTTTTATGTGGATTTGTAGGAGAAGTTATGCTATAATGACAATATATTTTTACGAAACAAAGTAAATGATAAAAATACTCTTTACTTAACTAACGGAAATATGTCAAGCAGTTAAACAAAATAAATATGTACTGAAAACCTTAAAAATGATTATGAAAAAATATCCAATATAAAATGAAAACCGAGGAGGAATAAAAAAATGAAAAAAGCAGACAGAACAAAAAAAGGAATGATATTTAACATCCAAAAATTCAGTGTAAATGATGGACCAGGAATTCGAACAGTTGTATTTTTTAAAGGATGTCCACTTCATTGTGCCTGGTGTGCCAATCCAGAGAGTCAGTATTCAGAAATGCAGGTATTATGGAATATGGAAAAATGTGTCCGCTGCCATCATTGTATGGAAATCTGTCCGAAAAAGGCGATTACTTTCTTTTCAAATGAAATAAAAATAAATCCATATATCTGTAATGGCTGTCAAAAATGCATTGAAGAATGTCCTGCAAGAGCGTTGCAGGCAGAAGGAGAGGAGAAGACCGTACAGGGAGTACTGGACGTTGTTCTTCAGGATAAAGTTTTTTATGAAGAAAGCGGTGGTGGAATTACTCTGTCTGGTGGCGAAATGTTATATCAGCCAGACTTTGCATTACAGCTTCTTTTAGCTGCAAAAGAAGAAGGACTGCATACCTGCTGCGAAACGACAGGATTTCTGAAAACAGAGCTGTTTGCTAAAATAATAGAGCAGGTAGATTATATTCTTTTTGATATGAAGCATTGGAACAGTAAAAAACATAAAGAGGGAACAGGCATTTATAACGAATTGATACTATCGAATATGACTTATGCCGTCAAAGTTGGAAAAAAAGTACTTCCAAGAATCCCTGTTATTCCGGGCTTCAATGACTCTTTAGAAGATGCAATACAGTTTGCCGCAACTTTAAGGAACATAGGAATTACCACCTGCCAGCTCCTGCCATTTCATCAGTTCGGTGAAAATAAATATGATTTATTAGGAAAACATTATGCCTATAAACACCAGCCATCTCTTCATAAAGAAGATTTAGAAGAATATAAAGATACCTTTATAAAAAATGGAATTAAAGCATTTTTCTAAAAAACACCTTTGTTTTCTTTCGTTCGTAAATAAAATGCATTGAAAATTTACGAATTTCTTAGTATACTATATTTAACGGACGAAAATGTGGAAATATATTGTAGAGTATCAATGAATTAAATAACGGAATTACCAAAATGAAAGGATTCATTTATGAAAAATAGAGGTAATAAAATATTAGAATTATTGACAAAAGATAATAAAATAGAGGTTTCGCACCTTGCAGAAGAACTAGGTGTTTCCCAGGTGACAATGCGAAAGGATTTGGATACACTAGAAAGCAAGGGAGTCATCAAAAGAGAACATGGATTTGCCCTTCTTTGTAGTACGGATGATATTAACGGAAGAATTGCCTATCACTATGAGGAGAAAAGAAAAATTGCGCAGAAAGCGGCAGGATTGGTTTCTAATGGAGATACCATTATGATTGAAAATGGAAGCTGTTGTGCTTTGCTGGCCGATACACTTACTGCAACAAAAAAGGATTTAACGATTATTACAAACAGCGCATTTATTGCAGAATATATTCGTGGAAAATCCAATTTTCAGATTAATCTTCTGGGTGGTATTTATCAGCAGGACTCTCAGGTAATGGTCGGCCCGATGATTTTACAGTGTGTGGAGAATTTCTTTGTAGACCGCTTCTTTATTGGAACAGATGGCTATTCTACGAAGATGGGATTTACCAATCAAGACCAGATGCGTGCACAGGCAGTAAGAGATATGGCAAGACAGGCAGAAGAAGTGATTGTTTTGACCGAAAGTGAGAAATTCTCTAAACGAGGAATTGTACCTTTGAACTTAAAAGACCAGGTAAAAGCCGTTATTACAGATAGTGAGATTGACTCTTTTTATGAAGCAGAATTAATAAGTAAAAGGATTCAGGTAATTAAAGCCTAAAAAATGTTTGAAATACTCTTATAGTAATTTATATATTTTAGAAATCGAGTAGAACTTTTTTGTAATTCAATTATTGAGTACTTCATTAAAGAGAATTCTGGAAGGAGATTTACTATGGGAATTTATTTAAATCCGGGGAATGCATCTTTTCGTGGAAGTTTACGTTCAAAAATTTATGTAGATAAGAGCGGTTTGATAGCTAAAACAAATGATGTTATATGTACAGAACAAAAATATGTTTGTGTCAGCGAAATGGCTATAATAATAGTATGACTGTTTTGTATAAAATTATAAGATTATGGAGCGCTTAGACATGAAGAATAATTCAAGTTCAAAAAAGACATCATATATTACCAGAGGAGCGATGATTCTTCTAACAACAATTTTAATCATATTATTTTTCTGTATCATGCTATTAGTCAGCCAGATTCAGGGAACGGCTAGGATTGTCAATTATGCAGGATTGGTGCGTGGTAAGACGCAGCGTATTATCAAGCTTGAAGATGCAGGGCAGCCACATGATGAGATGATTGACAGTGTTTCTTCCTATATAAAAGGACTTCGTTACGGCAGTGATGAGTTGAATCTTGTCCGTTTGGAAGATAGGGCTTTTCAGAGTAAAATGCAGGAACTGAACAGCTATTTTAAAGAATTATGTGAAGAAATCCAGCGCGTCCGTGAAGTTGGGTATAAAAATACAGCAATTATCGATAAGAGCGAGCATTTTTTTCAGATATGCGATGAAGCTACAGGTTTAGCAGAAGCATATTCTCAAAGAAAGGCAACCGCTCTCAGTCAGTTAGAGACAATTGTTTTTGTGGACATAGGTGGACTTGTTATTTTAATTGCCCTTGAATTGATAAAGGCACTTCGCTATGCGGCCCAGAATCGCATTTTGCAGAGTAAAGTGTATTTAGATGAGGCAACGGGACTTCCTAATAAGAATAAATGTGAAGAGATTCTTAATGCTCCGGACCTACTTTCAGCACAAGATGCAGTAGCCATCTGTGTTTTTGACTTAAATAATCTTCGAAATATTAATAATAATTTAGGACATGATAAGGGGGATGAATATATCCGTTCCTTTGCAGTACAGTTGCGTATTGCTGTTGCAGATGAGTATTTTGTTGGACGTGATGGTGGTGATGAATTTATCGCTGTCTTAAAAAATGTCACTCGTATGCAGGTGGAAGAATGTCTTAGAGATATTCGGGAACAGGCGGCAAAATATTCAAAGGAATACCCAGAAATGCCAATCAGTTATGCAGTTGGTTATGCAATGTCGCAGGATTTTGAACAATCTACCATGCGGGAATTATTCCGTTATGCAGATAAAAATATGTACATTGATAAGAATCGTGCCAAAATGGAAGAGGCCGCAGAAGAAAAGCGGATGAATCAGCGACTACTGGCAAAAGTAAAGGAGATGGGATATCAGTTTTCTGACTGTCTTTATTGTGATGTATTTATGGATCAGTATCGTGTTCTCCGTGCAAGTAGTAAATTTTTCCTTGCAGAAGATGGAAGTTATTCAGGTGCAGTAGAACAGATTGTACATAAACTGGCAACAGATTCCACGAGAAAAAAGATGTGGTCACAGCTTCAGATTGACTATTTAAAAGAGCATATGACAGAGGAACAGCCCATTCATGAAATCTCATATAAGTATACAGAAGAAGATGTCACGATACATGGCCGGTTAACCGGTATTTTTTGCGATACTGGAAGAGATGGAACTGTACATCACTTTATTTTGGGTTTTGAAGTATTTCATGACAGAAATGTTGCCGCTTCCGATGAGAAGTTACAGCTCACACAATACTATGAACAGATGAAGCAGGCAATTCTTGAAAATGGAAATTATGTGGAAGCATTATTAGATACTGCCGAGGCAGTATACACAGTTGATTTTACACATGATCGTTTAGAAAAGATTTTTTATCATTCAGAGAGTGCACGAGAATTTGATTTAAAGATTGTTCTGCCTTGTTCTTATGATACCTATTGTTTAAAACAACGAGAATTTATTACGAAAGATACCATGGAGAACTATCGTATTGTAGAAGCTTCTGCAAAGTTGTTAGGACGTTTTTGTAGTGGAGAAAAACAGGTAACTGTAGAATATCGGGAAAGAGGACAAAACGGCAAATTAATTTGGCTGCAAAAAACTGTGCTAATGTCCCAGGATACTATCTATGACAGTGAACTTCAGGAAGAGACAAAGGTAGTCCATGGAATTATTCTATTTAAAGATACATCGATATTCCATGAAAAGGAACAACAGGAAAAAGAGCGACTTCAACTTGCTTTTGAAAAGGCAGATTCTGCAAGTAGAGCAAAAACAGAATTTGTCAACCGTATGAGTCACGATATTCGTACACCAATTAATGGAATTATGGGAATGCTTGATATTATTCGTAAAAATAAAGAAAATCCAGCGAAACTCGAAGAGTGTCTTGGTAAAATTCAGCTGTCTGCTGGTCATCTTATGGCACTTGCAGATGACGTTCTTGATATGAGTAAATTAGAATCCGGACGACTTGTATTAGAAGAAGTTTCTTTTGATTTATTACAGCTTATGGCAGATGTAACTTCTCTGGTAAATGCACAGTTACTTGAGATGAAGCTGTCCCACCATACATATCGAAAGAATTTAAAGCATACGATTTTACTTGGAAGTCCAACCCGACTTCGTCAGATTATGCTGAACTTATTCAGCAATGCAATTAAATACAATAAGGTAGGAGGAAAAATTGATACCTACGCCAAAGAAATTTCTTTTGACGGAATTACAGTCTGGTATGAATTTAAAATAAAAGACAGTGGTATCGGCATGAGTGAAAAGTTTGTAAAAGAAGAATTGTTTGACATTTTCACGCAGGAACAGACGGATGCTCGGACACACTATAAAGGAAGCGGGCTTGGTATGTCCATTGTAAAACAACTTATTAAAGCAATGCATGGAACAATTGAAGTAAAAAGTACACTTGGAGAAGGTACTACATTTGTTTTTCAGCTGCCATTTAAAATAAGTGAACAATCAGGAACGAAAATAGAAGAAAAATACTCATTCAATGCAGAAAAAGCAGCAGGTAAAATGTACACAGATACACAGGAAAGGGAATCTTCTGTTTCTTCTAACGGTGAAGAATCTGCACAAAATAATCTGAACGGAATCAATATTCTCTTAGTAGAAGACAACGATTTAAATATGGAAATTGCAGAATTCTATTTATCTGATCGTGGAGCAATGATTGAAAAAGCATGGAATGGCCAAGAAGCTTTAGATAAATTTACATCCTCCGCTCCAAATACTTACGATATAATACTCATGGATATTATGATGCCGGTAATGGATGGATTAGAAACCTGTCGAAAGATTCGTACTTCCAACCATCCAGAAGGGAAAAATATTCCGATTATTGCAATGACAGCTCAGGTCTCACAGGAATGTATGGACAAATGTCAGCTTGCCGGAATGAATGGCCATCTGACAAAACCAGTCACATCAGAGAAATTGATAAAAACAATAATGGAGTTTACTATTTAATTCATTAAGAGACAGACGCCCGGGAAGAGAGAAGATATCCTCCTATATTTGTGGCTTTAGTCGCGGCGGTTTAAATGCTCGCTTTATGCGCTCGCATCTAAATCTTGCTCCGAGGCCACAAATATGCCTTATTGGGAGCAATGGCTTCGTCTGTACTTCGCTTAATGAATTAAATAGTAATTTGACAAATTTTATTTTCGGGGATATTATTGGTAAGGAATTTGTGAAAATAGTTAGAGGTATACAAATGATGCAAAAGCTAAAAGAAGAGAATTATCCAGTGCGTATTCTGGTATATATTTTGGGACTTTTTATTATGACACTCGGGATTTCAATGTCAGCAAAGTCTGATCTTGGAGTATCACCAGTAAGTTCAATTCCGTATTCTATTCCTTTTTAATAAAGTAAAAATAGGATTTGATGTGAGTATGGTCACAATTTCATTAATTTCCTGTTTACTTACACTTAGACGTCTTGGTTCAGTTGGTGTTGGTACAATTATTGCGGCTGTTCTTGTAGGAACCGTTCTTGGATTTGTGACAAGATTATTTGGGGTAAAAAGAGATGCAATCTTATATCCAAAGGGAAGAATTTCTAAATAATAGTATAAAGGGAAATATGTTAATTTATATACACTCTAATTATAAGAATTATACAGGATAAGAAAGGAATCTACATAGTATGCGAATTTTATTAATAAGACACGGTGACCCTGATTATGAAAATGATACATTGACTGAAAAAGGATGCAGAGAAGCAGAGCTACTGGCTAAACGGGCATTGTCTCTTCATATGGGTAAATGTTATGTTTCTCCGCTTGGAAGAGCACAACGTACGGCACTTCCGTCTTTAGAAGCGGCTGGATGCAAAGCAGAAACTGTGGAATGGCTGCAGGAGTTTCCGGCTAAGTTAGATGTTAATAAAGCTCCGGAACTTGCGGAAGCTTATCCGGATATTGAAAAAGAGGGAGAAAAGTATCGCCCAAGAATTGTGTGGGATATGGCACCGGGATATTTGACAGAACATGAAGAATATATGGACAAAATAAATTGGAGACATTCTTTAGTAGCAAAATGTTCTGATATGGAAGACGTATATGATAAAGTTACAAAAGAATTTGACACACTCCTCGCAAAACACGGTTATGTCCGTGAAAATGGTTATTATCGTGTAGAAAAAGAAAGTACAGAAACAATAACTTTATTCTGTCATTTTGGACTGATCTGTGTATTGCTTTCTCATTTATGGAATGTTTCTCCATTTACTTTATGGAATAGCTTTGCATTAGCACCGACTTCCGTTACCGAAGTTGTCACCGAAGAACGAAAACAGGGTATTGCATATTTCCGTGGTTTGAAAATAGGAGATATTTCACATTTATATGCCGGAAATGAAGAACCATCGTTTGCGGCGCGCTTTTGCGAAACATATAGTAATAAAGAACAAAGACATTAATCCTGATTTGTGAGGCTGCAAAGCAGACGAACTCCTGAAGCGAAATGGTATGCTCCCTTTTAGGTAGACAGTTGAAAAAAATAAAACTGTTTATCT
>OLPP01001147.1_pt1 | contig 10692 bp, 9 predicted proteins | sample 1643151 | NCBI WGS metagenome assembly OLPP01 (sample SAMEA3136679, study PRJEB25190) | human gut metagenome | biome: human gut; feature: human-associated habitat; material: faeces | place: Austria | collected 2013 | reverse complement strand
TCAAGCCACAAATTAACAAAGTTAATTTGTTCTTAGTATATACACAAATTTATAACATAAATTGTAGGAGGTACAACAATGGCTGAACAGAAAAATAAAAGTGCCGAACAGCTGTTGTCTGACTTACACCAGAAGCGTCTTGAACAGGCGTTAAACGAATTTAACGCAGATAAAACAAGAATGGCAGTAGGCAGATTATTAGAAGAATATGTTGATGATGGCGGTCAAAGTTATTTTGACGGAGCTCAAAAAGATGCTACACTGTATTTTGTAGACGATGATTATATGGATAAGGTATCTGATGTAGAACCTCAAGACGAAAATAAGCCTAAAAAAGAGAAAAAAGGTGGATTTTTTGCTGGGGCTCTTAGTAAGTTAGCTGAGAAGATGAAAACTGAAGAACCTGATGATTACGAAGATGAATTTCCAGATGAAATAGAAGAATATAAGGACGATAAAGAGGACGATGTGAACCTTATTGACGGCACAAATAAGGGGTTCGATATGCCAGCACCGGAAGACCTCGAACCGATTGCACCTATTGAGGAGGAAGAAGCTGTTCCTCCAGTAAAGCCTAGTATTTTTGATACAGCTAAACTTTCTTCTATGGATTTAAATGATATTGAAGAACGACTTGAAAAGGTTCATTTAAAACCGGCAACTATGGAATTTGCTGACCCAGACGATGTATTAAAGGAAATATTAGGTGAAACTGAAGAAGAAGAAAAGAAAGAAGAACCTAAGGAAGAAATTAAGCCTGTTAAAAAGGAAAACAGAAAGGTTCATAAGAAGAAGGATTCTCTTGATGATATTTCTGTTGATGATATGGGTCTTGGCAACATCGTAAATAAAATTGCTGAAGAAGAATTAAAGAATAAAGAAGAAAAGCCAGAGGAAACTTCTAGTGTAGAAGAAGTTGAAACTGATGACAATTCGGAAGTATCAGTTGATACAAATACAGAAGATGTACAAGAGATTGAAGAACCTGAAACAGAAATTGAAGCTGTTGAAGAAGAACCGGTTCAGGAAGTTGCTACTGATGAAGTTGAAGAAACTTCAGATGTTGAAGATGTTGCAAGTGAGGATACAGAACCTATAGGTGAAAGTACTATAACTGTTACTTCTGTTCCGGAAGAAAGCATTAACAATGTTGCTGATGAAATTGAAGAACAGGAAAATCACACTGAGGAAGATTATCCAACTAAGTTCAAAGAAAAGGACGATAACAAAAATACTTACGTAGCAGAAAAGACAGTAATATTAGATAAGCCTTTAATAGATGCTAGTGAGGTTATATCAGATGATAACCTTACAAGTGCTGAAGATAATGAGGCAGAGGAAACTCAGCCTGTATCACAGGAGGATAATGATATGACTAAGGAAGAAGAAGTTCTCAATGCTATTACAACTGAAACAGAGGCAGAGGTAGAAGAAGATGTTATACCTAGTCGCCGTAGACGTTTCATTGAGGAAAAGAAAAAGGGCAAGAAAAATGCAGAGGAATCTGTAGACGAAGAAATCGAAGATGAAGACTTGGAAGAAGATGACGAGTACGAAGACGATTTTGAGGATACAGAAGATAAGCCAAAGAAGGGTCTTTTTGGTCTTTTCAAGAAGAAAAAGAAAAAAGACGAAGATGAAGAAGACGATTTCGAAGATGATGACGAAGAAATCGTAGAAGATGATGATGAAGTTGAAGACGAGTCTGGTCATAATGATAAGGATAAAGATGAAGATTATGACGATGATGAGGATTTTGACGACGAAGATGAAGAAGAAGACGATTATGATGACTTTGACGATGAGTACAGAAAAGGTTCAGGTTTAAAGAAATTCTTCATTGGTGCATTGATTGTTATTCTTGTAGTTGCTGTAACAGCTCTTGCAGCTATGTGCTATAGCTATAAGTCACAGCTTGATTCTACAAGAGAACAGCTCAATAAAATAGCTGGTAATAATACTGAGGAAACAACAGCTCTTGTTGAGGATATAACTAGCGAGATTACTACACAGGAAGTTACAGTAGCTACTACAGAAAAAGTAACAGAAAGTGCTACAACAGCTGTTGTAAGCTCTGGAAATAATAATACTCAGGCTGTTCAGATAGTAAATAGTGATGGTACATCATCAAACTTAACAGGGGCAACTGCTTCTGGTACTACATATACAGTTAAGAGTGGAGATACAGGCGAAAAAATTTGTAAGAGTGTTTACGGGGAATATACAAAGGAAAACTGGAACAAAATTCTTAAAGCAAATAATATGAATGAATCCAGTACCTATCATCCTGGTCAGGAATTGATTATTCCTTAATTTTGGAGGAAATATGGATTATAAAGAAATGACTCTTGTGGAACTTAGAGAACTTGCAAGAGAAAAGGGCATTGGAAGTATTACAAGATATAAAAAGGCAGAACTTATTGACGTGCTTGAAAAAGTAGCACCTACTTCATTGCCTAAGGAAGAAAACAACAACAGAAACAGCGATTATTTAAAGGAATTAGATAGTGGTATTGTTGGAGAAGGTATTCTTGAAGTACTTACAGAAGGTTATGGCTTTATGAGAGTAGAAAATTACCTTCCCGGTACAAAGGATATTTATGTATCTCCATCTCAGATAAGACGTTTTAACCTTAGAACAGGTGACAAACTTGTAGGTAGACTCAGAAAGCCAAAGGAGAATGAAAAATTCCCTGCTATGCTTTTCCTTACTCACGTAAATGGTGAGCCTACTCAGAGTGTTGCAAAGCGTCCTAATTTTGAAGACTTAACACCTATTTTTCCTACAGAAAGACTTAAGCTTGAGACAAGTAAAAATGAACTTTCTACAAGAATTATAGATATTATGGCTCCTATTGGTAAGGGTCAGAGAGGTATGATAGTTGCTCCACCTAAGGCTGGTAAAACTGTACTTCTCAAAAAGGTAGCAAATGCTATTACTCATAATCATCCTGATGTATTTGTAATTGTGCTTCTTATTGACGAACGTCCAGAAGAAGTAACTGATATGCAGAGAAGTATTCAGGGTAATGTTGATGTTATATATTCTACATTTGATGAACAGCCAGAACACCACAAGAGAGTGGCTGAAATGGTTCTTGAAAGAGCTAAGAGATTGGTTGAACAGAAGAAAGACGTTGTTGTACTTTTAGACAGCATTACTCGTCTTTCAAGAGCATACAACCTTACTGTACCATCTAGTGGTCGTACACTTTCAGGTGGTCTTGACCCAGCAGCACTTTATATGCCAAAGAGATTTTTTGGCGCTGCTCGTAATATTGAAGAAGGTGGTAGCCTTACTGTACTTGCAACTGCCCTTGTGGAAACAGGTTCTAAGATGGACGATGTTATCTTTGAAGAATTTAAGGGTACAGGCAATATGGAACTTGTGTTAGACAGAAAGATGTCTGAAAAACGCATTTTCCCTGCTGTTAATATGGCTAAGTCCGGTACAAGACGTGAAGAATTACTCCTTTCAAAGGACGAGTTAGATGCTGTATACTTCCTCAGAAAGTCATTTAGTGGTTCTATGACTAATCAGGAAGTTACTGAACAGGTAATGGACTTATTAGTTAAAACTGACAATAATGAGGATTTTGTGAAAGCTATTCTCAAACTTAGTAACAATAAATAAAAAATGCTTGCATTGAGTCAAGCTGTGTGATATAATTACTTCGTTATAATGTCGAGGGGATGCCAAAATGTATCCCAATTTTTATGGAGGTGTAAGACATGCAGGAAGCAATTCAGCCAAAGTATTATCAGGCTAAGGTTAAGTGTAACTGTGGTAACGAATTTACAATCGGTTCTACTCAGGAAGAAATCAGAGTTGAAGTTTGTTCTAAGTGCCACCCATTCTATACAGGTAATCAGAAGAACCTTAACGATGCTGGCGGTCGTGTTGAAAAGTTCAACAAGAAGTACGGCAGAAAGTAATTTTCATAAATCAAGACCTATGGTTTGCCATAGGTCTTTTTTTGTGCCAATTCTAATTTTTAAAATAGCAAGTTATACACATTTTAGAATAAGTGGAATTGTAAATGTGGATAAATTAAAAATTTTTGATTTTATATTAAAAATGGACTTATACACAATGGAGAATAAAGTTCTCAAGAATTGTGCATAAGTCCCTTTTGATTATGGGTTAATTTTTTAGTTTTTGTGGAAAGCTGACTCGCCTAATTTTAAACTAGGGTAAGCATTTATATCCATTGTAGCTGTATTGCCTTTCATAAATTCATAGTAACCGGCACTACCAATCATAGCAGCATTATCTGTACACAATATTGGCTTAGGTACATTAAATTCAATGTTGTTTTCTTTACAAGCCTGTTCCATAGCTGTTCTTAAGTGCTTATTAGCTGATACACCACCGGCAAGGGCAAGTTTATTAAGACCTAATTCCTTGCAACCTCTCATAGCACGTTCTACAAGAATATCCACAACAGACTGCTGGAAACTTGCTGCAACATCAGCTCGGTTTATGTCGTGATTCATCATTTTTTCTTTGTTTAAGTAGTTAAGAACAGCAGATTTTAAGCCACTGAAACTAAAGTCATAGGCGTTGTCCTCAAGTTTTGCTCTTGGGAACTTAATTGCATTTGGGTCACCCTCACAAGAGAGTTTATCAATGCCAGGACCTCCCGGATAAGGTATGCCTAATACTCTGGCAACCTTGTCAAAGGCTTCGCCGGCTGCATCATCACGAGTTTTGCCTAAAATATCAAAGTCATCATAATCCTTAATATGTACTAAGTGAGTATGTCCACCACTTACTATAAGGCACATAAAAGGTGGCTCCCAATTAATGTTTTCAATATAGTTGGCTGCAATATGGCCTTCAATATGATGTACCGGAACAAGGGGCTTATTAAGGGCAAATGCTAAAGCCTTTGCCTCTGAAAGACCTACAAGTAAAGCACCAACAAGTCCGGGACCGTATGTAACAGCAATAGCGTCAACGTCTTCTTTTTTAGTATCAGCCTCTACAAGAGCCTGTTCAATAACATAGTCTATTGCCTCAATATGCTGACGAGATGCTATTTCTGGAACAACACCTCCATATAATGTGTGTGTAGCAATTTGAGAGGCTATAACATTGGATAAAACCTTTCTACCATTTACTACAACGGCAGCAGAAGTTTCGTCACAAGAGCTTTCAATAGCCAGTATTTTAATTTCCTTTTCCAATTATAATCTCTCCTTTAATGACAAATTGTAAAGCATAAATATCAGGAACACTACAAATGCACCAAAAAATAAAAAGTCAGGTACAGTTGTTGTTATGCTGTAGGATAAGTGCTCCCATAAGTAAATAAATTGATTTACTACAAAGTTTAATTTATCCACAAGCCGTAACAGCATATGTGGATAATGTTCAGTTTTTAATATATGAACAAGTTCAAGGTAGTTAGTTGTAACTGTGGCAATTATGCCGACAAGTGCAGAAGAAAGTGCAAAAATTACAAAACCATAGAACTTTGGCTTGTTGTGTATTTTGGCCATAACTGAAACTTCAAAATTTTCCGGAAGTGGGGGAATATTATTTATTTCAAGGGAATTGTAAAACTCTGTTTGAATTTTGCATACTTTACACTGTTTAGTGTGTTCCTTGAAAATTTCCTGTTCTTCATCTGTCATTTCATTATTTAAAAATCTGTTTAAATCAGAACAATCCATTTTGTTTTCCCTCCTTTTCCAATATTTCTTTTAATAACTTACGACCTCTGTAAATTCTATTCTTCACCATAGAAAGAGGTAAGTCTAAAGCCTCACTTATTTCTGTATACTTCATACCTTCGTTATGATACATAATTATAGGCGTCAAGTATTTATCAGGCAGTGATAAAAGGGCTTTATTTATGGCAGAACTACGCTCTTTATCAAGGTAAGTGCTTTCTGCCGATGGTGTTTGGGATAGGTAATACTCGCTGTTTTCAATAGGGACTGTATCTACTTTTCGCTTTCGGCAAAAGTCTATTGTACGGTTTGTAGCAATAGTTATGACCCAAGTTGAAAACTTATGTTTGGGAGAATACCTCCACAAATTATTATATATTTTTACAAATATTTCTTGTGATAAGTCCAGACTTTCTTCATAATCGCCCAATATCTTATAGACTGTGGCAAAAACCAAGTTTTTATATCGTCTGACAAGCTCCGAAAAACTGTCTTCATTGCCTTTCAGACTTTCCTGAACAAGAGCGTAATCGCTAATATTTTCCATAATACCTCAAGCATTAATATGCTGTTTAGTCCTCCTCAAAAAGGAGAGTAACATTCTTTCTGTCTTTTCCAATATGGGTATTTTCAAATATTTCCTTAGCTGATGGTAAAAATTCTTCAGGGAAAGGCATAGCAGGGCTAAAGTGAGTAAGCCACATTTCGTTTACGTTAGCTTTTTTAGCAATTTCGGCAGCTTCAGTAAACATCATATGCTTGTATTCCTTAGCTTTTTGGATTTTATCCTTTTCGCCATACATACCTTCACAAATGAAAAGGTCAGAGTTTTCAACAAAAGCCGGAAGTTCCTTTGTAGGTCTAGTGTCTGTACAATATGAAACTTTTATACCCTTTCGTGGAGAGCCAAGAACCATATCAGAAGTATATGTTTTGCCTTCAAATTCTACACTTTGCTGTTTCTGGAGAATACTCCAAAGTTTTTTAGGAATATTGAGAGCATTGGCTTTTTGTACATCAAATCTACCTACTCTCTTAACCTGAACATTGTAGGCATAGCAAGTAATTTTGTGATTTACTTTAAGGCAATTTATGTGGAATACACCTATATCTATTGTATCCTGTGGTTCAAGCTCTATAAGTTTTACTTCAAAAGGAAGTTCCGGACAGATACAACTAAGACCGGCGTAAACCTTTTTAAGACCTTTTGGGCCAACAAGGGTAAGGGGTTCTGTACGAGCAGAATTTCCAATAGTTAAAAGAAGTCCCGGTAAACCGGAAATATGGTCTGCGTGGTAGTGAGTAAAACATATAACATCAATGTTTTTAAAGCCCCAGCCTAATAACTTCATTGTAACCTGTGTACATTCACCACAGTCAATGAGCATCATTCTGCCTTCAAGGCGAAGCATAAGGCTTGTCAAATATCTGCCAGGTAAAGGCATCATTCCACCTGTACCTAAAAGTGCAACATCAAGCATTTATTAACCTCCGTAGGCACAGTTAAGTGCCTGTATCAATAGTAAATTTATCTGTAAGAAAAGTGACAATATAATTTCTTTTTGGTGTAAATATACCCTATGGCAAAACCATAGGGTGCATTAAAAATTATTTTTCAGTCTTAGCTGTAGCGTTCTTATTTCCAATAATTTCGCTCTTATTTACTGGTATTCTAACACCACGATTTGTACCAAATTCAACAACAGCAATATCTTCGCCTTCAAGTTCAACAACCTTACCGTAGAAACCTGAAGAAGTCATTACTTCGTCGCCAACCTTAATACCCTGCTGAATTTCCTTTAACTGAGCAGCTCTCTTTTTCTGTGGTCTAACAGCAAAGAAATAGAAAACAAGGGCAAGAGCAGCAATATAAAGAATTAAAATAGCTGTGCTTCCACCTTTGCCCATCTGCATACCAAAAATTGATGCAGCAGAAGTAGCTTCAGTAGCAACTTCTGAAACAGCATTAGCTGCCTGTGTAGCAACTTCGTTTGTGCCACCCGGCATAGTTACACTTGCAGTTAAAAGATTAATAAAGTTTAACATTGTCACATCTCCATTTCGTTAGTATATCTTTTTACGTTTTATTACTTCTAAAAATCCAATTAAATAAAGATTGCACAAGCAATAATCAAAAAGGCTGTAAAAAGAAATTTTAAATAACCTTAGTAAATTACATTATATTAAATTAAAGACCCATAGTCAAGCTATTTACTGTACTTTAATATAAGTTTTAGGAATTTCGCCGTTAAATACTGTGTTTACAAGTGTTAGCTTTCTGGTTATCTCCAAATCCTTTGACCAAAGGGGATTTACTATAGAAACTGTTGTATGCACATTTATCCAAACCTGAAAATTGACTTGGTTTACTCCTGCCTGTGTCATAGATGTTTCATAATCGGCAGTGGCATCTCCTATGGGTTGCAAGCGTATTGTGGTGCTTGGTCCAAAGTGTGAGAGAATAGGAAGACCGGTAAACACACCTATGGGCAGACGTATTTTAGAGGTAGTAAGGTTATTGAGATTTTGAGAGACAGTTGAGGCTGTTTCGGCACATATATTATTTACAACCATAGAATTTACACTTAAATATTCTAAACGGCCGTTGTTGTCAGAGCGAAGAATAAAGTCCTCGCTTTTTATATTTTTAGATGATGAATACAATGAATTTTGTATAATATTATTAATAGAAGTAATGGCATATTTTTGACAAATTTTTACTGAAATAGGCATAACGAAATGTATGTAGGCTACAGATATTACAAAAAAAATAATAAGTAACAAAAATGTAATATTTCTGGCTGTTTTAAAAAATCCACTATTCTTCAATGTTACAGCCTCCTTTTGCGTTATTGAAAAAGCCTTCAGTAAAATTTTCCTTTATAAATAGGCACAATTCTGTTATAATTATATGACAAAGGAGGGGATAAAATGAATCAGCCTGACGGAAGTAGAAGGAGTGGTTCAGAGGGTGAACACAGAAGAAGTAGTTCAATCTCCAGAGCCAAAAGTGGTTCATATAAGACCAACAAAAAAGAAAGAAATTTAAAGAAGAAGAAAAATAAAACTCAACATTCTAAACCATTTACTGTGTTTATGTCTATAGTACTTATGATTGCTATAATGGTAGGTTTTGCAGCAGCCGGTGGTTTAATAGGTGGTTATGTTGCTCTTATCAGAAGTATACCGGATTTAGGACTTTCCGGTATTCAGCCTAGAACATATACTACAGTAGTTTATAACAACGAAAATAAAGAACTTTCTAAACTTCATGGCGAGGAAAACAGAGAGTACATAACTATTGATAAAATTCCTGAAAATATGCAGAATGCCATTATGGCCATTGAAGATGAAAGATTTTACGAACACGATGGTGTCGACGTTAGAGGTCTTTTAAGAGCTGCTTACTCAACTCTTACAGGAGGACAGGTACAGGGTGGTTCTACCCTTACACAGCAGTTGATTAAAAATAACATTACTAATGTTACTAGAAATACTCCTAAGACAAAACTTAAGGAACAGTATTTAGCCCTTAAATACGAAAAGGAATTAAAGGCACAGCTTGGCTCTAAGCAGGAGGCTAAAAAGTACATTATGGAATTGTACCTTAATACTATTAGTTTTGGTCATGGATACAGTGGTGTACAGACAGCTGCTCAGGGTTATTTTGGTAAAGATGCGTCAGAGTTAGACTTAGCAGAATGTGCTTGTCTTGCCGGTATTACAAACAATCCATCTATGTATTCACCAAGAACTGAGCCGGAGAACAACAAGTCAAGACAGACAGTTATTCTTAACTATATGTTAAAGCAGGGTCTTATTACTCAGGAAGAATATGACGGTGCTATTAATGAGGATATTTACTCAAGAGTATTAAAGTCTAAACTTCTTGCAACTAATGACACTAAGAATGACGGTGTTACAATACATTCTTATTATGAAGATGCACTTATTGACCAGATTTCTGAGGATTTACAGACTAAGTACAATATGAGTGCTAAGCAGGCAAACAATGTTATTTATAACGGTGGTTTGCAGATTTATTCTAACTACGATTCAAGAATACAGGGCATTGTAGACAATGTAATGCTTGATGATTCTAATTTCCCTAAGCCTAACTACAGCTTAGACATTAATTACATTGTTTCTACTGAAGATACAGCAACAGGTGAAACAACAAACAAGGAATACAAGCAGTTTGCTCGTTCTAAGGCCGGTGCTGAGGCTTGGGTTGCAGACAAGAGAGCAGAAATAGAAGCAGGTCTTTCTTCTACTCAGAAGATACTTGCAGACAGAGCAGATATTAGCGTTCAGCCACAGTGTTCAATGGCTATTATTGATTACCATACCGGTGAAATAAAGGCTATTGCCGGTGGTAGAGGTGAAAAGACAGTAAACAGAGGTTTCAACAGAGCTACAGATTCAGCTAGACAGCCAGGTTCTGTATTTAAGGTATTGGCTGCTTATGCTCCGGCTATTGACTTGGGCAAAATAACAGCTGCATCTACTATCGTCGATGAACCTTACACAACAGCTGACGGATACACTCCTAAGAACTGGTGGGGTAACAGCTACAGAGGTGCTGTAACTCCTAGAACAGGTATCAGAGATTCCATGAACGTTGTAGCAGTAAAGGTAATGGTTGAAACAGGTATTGACCTTTGCTACGATTACTTATTAAACTTTGGTTTTACAACTCTTGAAAACGATAACCATGCAGCTACAGCTCTTGGTGGTCTTACAAAGGGTGTTACACAGGTTGAATTGGCAGCAGCTTATGGTACGTTAGCAAATCAGGGTCAGTACATCAGACCTATGTTCTACGACAAGGTTCTTGACCACGATGGCAATGTTCTCCTTGAAAATACTAAGGAAACAAGACAGGTTGTTAAGCCATCAACTGGATATATTGTTACACAGCTTATGACAAGTGTTGTTAAGGAAGGTACTGGTACAGCAGCTAACTTTAAGCAGTCTAATATGCCTCTTGCAGGTAAGACCGGTACAACAACT
>OLPP01001135.1_pt1 | contig 10852 bp, 6 predicted proteins | sample 1643151 | NCBI WGS metagenome assembly OLPP01 (sample SAMEA3136679, study PRJEB25190) | human gut metagenome | biome: human gut; feature: human-associated habitat; material: faeces | place: Austria | collected 2013 | reverse complement strand
ACTGCTTACCTTGGAAGCTTCTACCACATCCTCGGTAAGTGTCTTCAGACGATATGCTTTTTCTTCCAGAACCTGAAAATAATTCCGGATCTTCGGATCCTCAAAATCCTCTCTCTTTAAAAGGTCCACATAATTAATGATTGATGTAAGCGGCGTTTTGATATCATGGGATACATTTGTGATCAGATCCGTTTTGAGGCGTTCATTTTTTACGCTCTCTTCTACCGCCCGGTCCAGTCCATCTCCGATCTTATTGATGCTGACTGCTGCTTCAAGCTGTCCGCCTTTGAGTCCATTTAACGGAATCTGATAATCAACCTGACCGTCTGCGATTGCTTTTACCCCTTTGATGATCCGCGCTCTTCCGATGGCTCTGCGCATCAGGCAGAAAAATGCCCCCGCCTCTGCCGCAAGCATTACGAACAGCCAGATTCCCGGCTCCCACATGGCGATCGCGATCCAGTGAACTACAACCAGTACTCCAAACAAAATCGCAGCTTTCCAGACCTCCCCCAGATGCCGGATTCCAATCCGGACGTATTTGATGATCAGACATAAAATACTGTTCTTCCACAAGGTCTTTGCCTTGATCCTTCTTACCATTCCAAGCCAGAAAGTAAGTCCTGTCATGCAAACGCTTACCGCAACAATCCCTGCAAAAATCAGTACCGATGTGCCATTGAAACCATCTCCGCTAAACCAGACTCCGTTCAGCAGACTGTAACTTAAACTGATTTCCCCGTAAATACATATCACCATAACTGCAACCGACAAAAGAATAAAGAGTTCTGTCTTCATTTTATCGACCCGATTTAACACAATGCCTTCTTCCCGGTTTGATCTGCCCGCAACAATTGTCAGCCATGCCAGAATTACAAGCATTGCAAATCCGGTTGCAATCGCAATCCAGAAGGTAAATCTTACCTGCGGTGCATACTCCTGATAAATCTTGCTCTCCTGATAAAAGTCATCCTGGATTGGATAGGAAGTATCTACCGCGAACACGCATTCGTAATTATCCATCCACATATTGCCACCGATCAGTGATTTCCACTGTGATCCGTCCATATCAATATCACTCTGGTACTCAGTAAGCTTTGGTGTGGCAACCGCATATACTCCCAGCTTTTTCATACTTTCCAGATTCTTTTCCCATTCATCAAATCTCTGATATGCAAGACGGTTGGTATAAACTTTTTTATTGTCCAGATCTACAATCATATATGCAAGATTGGTATTACCTTCTTTATATTCTTCCGTTACATACTGCCACGTCAAAAAATTATCCCGTACACTGTCCACAGTATTTCCAAGCATGGACATCGCATCACTTAACTTGCCGTTCCATCTGGAATCCTTGTTCACAACTTCCAGAAGATTCTTCGCGCCCACCGGTGCACAGTTTTCGGAAACTTTTTCTCCGTCATACCGCCAGCACTTTGTGTAGACCTGGCGATTTTCACTGTCCAGAATATTGCGGTAAATACTTGCGGAGCTCTCGATCCAGTCATTGATCAGAGAATCAATCACTTCTCCGGTGCTTTCCAGTGAATATTCATCTTTTGCCTCATCCATATTACCAAACTGAAGGTTTTTAAATTCTCGACGAAATTCTTTTTCATAGTAATAATGGTAGGTTCCGTCATCCTTCTGGCAGACGATGATCTCATCATCATTGTCTCCATCTGCCATCTTGGTCCCGTCTGCGTAGTACATCTCCTGATCGTTTTCCCAGTAATTCACAAGATCACCAAGACGGTATGCAAGCCCATTTACATTTTCATTTGAAATCTTACGATCTGAATCATATTCTTTCAGATCTACAATTCTGTTTTCATCATATTTTCCTTCTGTTTCAAAATTGCTGTCGTATCCTTCCGCAGCCGCAATATCATTTGCAGCACTCATCAGCTTGTCGGTAAACCCTTTTGACTGTTCATACTTCTTATGTGGCTTTTCAAACAGGATTCCTGCCAGATTATCGCCCGGATAACTGAATGTAAAAACCAGACATGTGATCATCACCACCGCTAAAATATGCTCCAGTACGATCAGGATTCCTTTACATGGTGCGCTCTGATACCATTTGTTATTCATAAGACCTCCTAACCGATCTTCTCTACCTTATATCCGACACCCCATACTACCTTCAGGTAACGTGGCTCTTTCGGATTGATTTCGATTTTCTCCCGGATATGGCGGATATGTACGGCAACGGTATTGTCCGCTCCGATTGCTTCTTCATTCCAGATATTTTCGTAAATCTGATTGATAGAGAACACCTTTCCCTGATTTTTAACGAGTAACAGTAATATATTGTATTCAATCGGTGTCAGCTTCACTTTTTCGCCGTCCACAGTCACTTCTTTCAGATCATCCCTGATCACAAGTCCCCCGGTCCGGAACTCACTCTGGTTGTCAGATCTCGCCGTACTTCCAAGCTGGGTGTAACGTCTGAGCTGGGATTTTACCCTTGCTACCAGCTCCAACGGATTGAACGGTTTGGTTATGTAATCATCTGCACCGATATTCAGTCCTAAAATCTTGTCCGCATCCTCTGATTTGGCGGATAAAATAATAATCGGGAGGCTCATGTTTTCCCGGATCTTGAGTGTCGCCCGGATTCCGTCCAGCCGCGGCATCATCACATCCATGATCAGAAGATCAACTTCATTACTTTTCAATACCTTGATCGCTTCATCGCCATCATACGCCTTCTGGACTTCGTATCCTTCCTGCGTCAGGTAAATATCTATTGCTTCTACAATGTCTTTATCATCATCACATACTAATATTTTCGCCATCTTTTTTCACCTCCTCTATACTATACAAGATTAGCAGAGATTTTTTAAGAGATAGGGCTGGATTTTCTTAAGAATTTTTTGAGATTTGAAAATAAATACTCCCGGCAAATTTTACCTTGCCGGGAGTCCTTTAAATGTCTTCTATATTTTTAAAGACGTTTCTTTTTTCTGATTATTAAAACAGTGGCGATTGCCAGAATTGCTGCTGTCATTCCGATTAATGGGAATACCAGATTATTTCTGTCTCCTGTCTGCACTTTTCCTGAATTCTTATTGGAAGAATTGCTGTTGTTATTGTTGTTATTATTTATGATGTTATTTACTGTATTATTACCACCACTGCTTCCGTTATTGGAATTTGATCCGCTTCCACTTCCTGTTCCACCATTGTTCTCACTGCCAGATCCATTCCCTGGTTTTGGATCTTCTGGGTTTGGTTTCTCTGGATTTGGTTTTCCCGGTGTCGGATTCTCCGGATCCGGCTTTTCAGGTCCTGGTGTTTCTGACGATTCTACTCCGATAAACACAACTGCTGATTTTCCGCCATAAGCCACGGTAATTTCTTTTACTTCTTCTGTAAGTGCAGTATCCAGACCTGGTTCAAAACCAAACTGTCCTGCGGTTTCTTCGCTATATACCAGTTCTTCCTCTGAATCATCATCGTATACCAATTTCAGCGAAAGACCGGTCGGATCGAAGGTTTCTCCTGATTTGTAAACTGTCTTTCCGGGCTGACTCTGGATATACACAGCACTTAACTCCGGAGCTTTCTTTACAATTTCAAATGTACGCTCTACAACTCCGCGGTAATTTACAATTCCGGTAACAATCACCTTACCTGTTCCAAAAGCTGTATTATTTTCATAGGACAGTAGATAATCCACTCCGTATCTCAGAGTCTCTTCTACGCCGTTTACCGTTCTCTTGACTTCTACCTGTGGATATACCGGATTCTGTTCATCTGCTTTCGCAACCTCTGTTTGTTCCGGAACTGACACTGTGATCTGGCTGTCTTCTGCCGAAATATCTACACGCTTGTCCGCCTCACGGACACGAAGCTCTGCAACTGCCATGTGTGCATCATTTCCAGATTCCGCATAGGTATGGATTCCCACCAGTCTCACATATTTTGCTTCTACCGGTTCGTCAAATTCTGCTATTTTCCATTCAAGCGTCCTGTCCCAGGTACCGCCTGCAATATCGGTCCATTCATCTTCCTGATTCAGTTTGTACTGTACTTTATACTCACTGACAAATCCATTCATATTGCCACCACGCGGATAATAGCGAAATGCATCCAGAACTGCCGGTTCTTCCAGTTCCAGTCCGATCCAACGTTTTTCTACATCCTGTGCTTCATTTGTACGCCAGTTTGTATGCCAGTGCGTTCCTTCATCTTCATCCAGAACGTACTCTGCCGGTCCTTCTGTTCCACTGCCATTATACTCACTTTCTGCAAATGCAGTGATCCTTCCAATCGGATAATCTCTGTCACCGGATTCTGGTGTCTCTTCTGTCTCTTCTCCAAGACGGATTTCAAATACATTTCTTGTATTGTGATCTTCTGACTCAACAATGATCTTCTTGATATTGTTGAAAGTCGGAAGAATAGTCACTGACGCATTATCGGCTGCTTTTGCCTCTACCTCTGCAAAAATAGCAGGTGTAGAATAGCTTCCCTGTGCCAGTGCACTTTCCGGTACCGGATTGCCATTTACAATGACTTCTTCCAGCTTCGCTGTCGTATTCGATACGAAGCTTCCCTGTGCCACCTTCAACTCGATCTCAGTAAGTGCAGTACAAGGTTTCCATCTGGTTCCTGTCGGTGCACTTGCGTTCGTAAGCTTGAATTTGATAAAAGTCGCTGTCGTCGGTGTGAAATCATACGTATATGGTTTTACCCGTCCACTTTCTTCCCCGATCGTCTCCGTTACTGCAAGCTTGTTCCAGTTGGTTCCATCCTCTGAAACCAGAATCTCTGTTATTCCTGCATCCGGATAACGCATACTTCCGCTGTCCTTTGCAAAATGCATCACAATCTGTCCAAGTCTCTGCTGGGTTGCATACTCAAATGTGATTTCTGCTTTACTATTACCATTCTGGGAACTCTGCCAGTTGCTCCATGCAGTCGGGTTTGCTCCTCCACTTGTGTTATCACTGATTGTTGTTGATCCGTCCACAATTGCAGAAAGTGTATCTGACTGTTCGCCTTCCGGAATGCTCTGTGTCAGATTCATTACCTTTCCGGACACGCTGCTTCCAACTGTGATCTGCTCTGTCTGTACACGGATTGTTGCACTTACCGGAATTTCATCACCGAGTACATCTGCTGTCCCATTTACCGTAACAGTTCCTTCTTCTGCAAACTGATCAGCCGATATGTCATCCCAGTTTACTCCAAATGAAGCGGTCAGAATGGTTCCGTCTGTAAGAACCGCCGGCCTGGATTCCGGAAGAATCGGTACAGTTCCAACTGGTGTTGAGGTTGAGTAATTCAGAAGTCCTCCAACTTCATCAATAACATTTACATTGACTGTTACCTGATGTCCTTCAATCTGCCCCTGCACATTAAAGTTTCCTGACTGCTGTACCATCTCCTCTCCGATCGCATCCCATGTCACTACTTTGCTTTCTTTGCTTCCATCGGTATAACGAGTTTCAATCGTTGTCGGAAGTACCGGGATATTTCCAGTCTTGACATAATAGGTCTTTGACATCCAGAAACTGTCGATCTCTTTTTCTTCTGGTGTGCCATCTGATACAGAATAAGTTGTGACGGTTGCTGTTGCACTTTCCAGTCCATCTGCCGTAGCTGTCACAGTAAATGAACCACCAGTTTTCGTGGACTGCACGATTGCCAGAACTTTTCCACTGAATGCTTTTCTGTTATCTGCAAGATAAGAATCGTGATCCGGAGAGCTTCCGTTATCTACACCAACCAGAACTCCATCACCTTCTACGTTAAATGTAACGCGGTTTTCTGCATCCGGAACAATATTTCCATTCTGGTCTGTCACATCAACTGTCACATAAGATAAATCTTTTCCATCCGCAGCAATCTCGGTTCTGTCTGCTGACATCTGCAATTTTGCAGCTTCGCCAGTCGTTGTCACGCTGGAACGTCCGTCTGTATTTTCAATGATATTTCCATCTGCGTCATATGCAACGGCCTCCAGTGTTCCATCCGCATACGGAACCTTCCAGGTAAGATAAAGATTCTTATGCTCGGTTCCGTTCTTATCTTCTCCCTCGTAAATCTGATAGGTATAACCTGCAGCTGTTGTTTTCTGTGTAAATGCTTTCTTTCCAAGAGACTGTCTTTCTCCACCTGCCGGCGTAAAGAACAACTCGACCGATGCTGCATCCGAATATACAACTACCGGAACCTTTCCACTGTTGTCTTTATAGACTACATTTTCATTCCATGCCGGAAGTACATGTAAGGTGTGCACCTGATCATTCCACTGGCTCTGATAGAAGTAATAGCTGTCTTTCGCAAAGCCTGCGGTATCCACGATACCAAAGTAAGAGCTCTTCGGTGCCGGCCAGCTTCCTACTGATCCTGCTCCGGTTCCATTCCAAGGTGTCGGCTCACCGATATAATCAAATCCGGTCCAGACATATTCTCCTGCAAGGTAATCTCTTGTAATCGTTGTATACCATGCATCACTTGCTACACTGCCCCAGCCTACAGCAGAATTATCATAGGATGTAAGCTGCTTGTCGGAAGTCTGGCTTCCACCGTTGATCCGATTATAGATTCCACGGCTGTTGATCGCAGAAGCAGTCTCAGAACCGTACATCAGCCATTCTGGATGCAATTTATGCCAGTTGTCATACTGCCAGCCTGCGCAATAGTTAAATCCAACGGTTCCGCCTGCTGCATTTAATGTATTGCCAATACTTTCTGCTTCACTCCAGTTGGCTTTCAGCTTGTTATCTCCGGTTGTCATCGGTCTTGTTGTATCCAGCTCTTTTACCCAGTTCACCAGTTTCTGGGCAGTTGCCGGATAATTGGAAACGCCACCGCTGATTCCTTCCATAACCTCATTTCCAAGAGACCACATAATGATCGATGGTGCATTGTATCCTCTCTTCACCATTGCTGTCAGGTCAAACTGTGCCCAGGTCATACCGTCCCCTGCACCTAAAATCTGATTGTCCCCGTCGATTGTCTGATTGAACCATTTTGCATAGTCATTACTGTTTCCATTTTTTGCATAAAGCCAGGTATCGAAAGCTTCATCGATCACCAACATCCCCTGCTCATTGCATGTTTGGATCAGCTCATCAGCTGCAGGGTTATGTGTCACTCGAATCGCGTTACACCCCATCTGCTTCAGGATCTCAATCTGTCTTGCAATTGCGCGGGCATTTGCCTTTGCACCAAGTGCTCCCTGATCATGATGCATACATACACCTTTTAGTTTTGTATTCTGTCCGTTCAGCGAAAATCCTGTATTGTTATCAAAATCAAAATACCGGAAACCATATTCTGTATCGTAAACATCTACTGTATTTTCTCCAAGCTTTACTTCTGTTCTTACAGTATAAAGTGTCGGACTGTCCACACTCCAGAGCGCCGGACTTTGTGCCTCAAGTGTTATTTCGATTTCATCACTTTCTCCGGATGCAACAGTTTTAGCTTCGGTTGTCACTGTTCCGATTGCTGCACTTTCATCTGCGCCTTTTGGAAATACCGTGTGCGTCAAGGTTACAGCCTGTTCATCTTCAGAATCATTCACAACCTGTGTGCGGACATCCATATTGACAGTTCCACCCTGTTCTGCTTTCAGGTTCTCAGTCGTAATCTGCGTCCCCTCAAGATCCACATGAACCTTTTCTGTCATGGTCAGATTTACACTTCTGTAAATACCACTTCCGGAATACCATCTGCTTGAAGGCGTCTTGTTCTCCACCTTTACTGCAATTGTATTTTCCTCACCATATTTCACATAGTCTGTTATGTCAAATGAAAATGGTGTATATCCGTATGGATGTGTTCCAAGCTTTTCTCCATTTACCCATACAGATGCATTCATATAAACACCGCTAAAATCAATACGGATCTCTTTTCCTTCCGCAGCTTTATCTATGGTAAAACTTTTCCGGTACCATCCTGTTCCTCCTGGAAGATATCCACTTTCTGCTTCCATAGATTTTGAATAATCCTGTTCAATACTGTAGTCATGCGGAAGCGAAACCTGGCGCCATTTCGAGTCGTCGAAATTTGCTGTCTGCGCATTTTCCACATCTCCCAGATTGAATTTCCAATTACTGTCAAAATTGATCGTTCTCTGATCCGTCGATTTCCCGTAATTGCTTACGTAAACCGCTTCCGGATCTGAACTCATCTGTGTCTGTGAATTGGATCTTACTTTCACCTCTTCACCTGCCGCCACAGGCAATGTCATTCCCTGTACCGTGAGCAATGCCGCAAGGCAGGCAGCCCCGGCACGGACATACCTTTTTCTTGTTTTCATCTTTTCCTCCAATGTTTTTATTCCTCTTTATAGACACAAAAAGACAGGGGGGTGCTATTACTCTCCTGTCTTTTTGTTTTGAGGTCTCGTCCTCGTTATGAGCTATTCCTCATTACGATCTTTATCTGTACTCTGATTCTTTTTCATATTTTTGTAGACATTTATAGTTCCAAACCCGATCAGTCCAACACCAACTATCAGAAACAGAATCGTCGCCACGATCATAACAAGCTGTTCATTACCATGACTTGTGGAAATCGCCCTGAACATCTGGTATGCCAGTGTCAGCAGATAAAACCCGGCCATTGCATAAATCGCCAGTCTTGCATTTTTCTTCCATCCGTCATTCTCCGGCATCTTATTCTCGTCCATAACATTTCCCAGCCTTTTCTTTTTATTTTCTTACCAGATATTTTCTCATATCAATTGCACATGCGATCAGAATAATCAGACCTTTGATCACATACTGCATATTCTGACTTACTGCCAGGAACTGCAGTGCAACGAAGATGATTCTCAGAATGAACACCCCTAAAACAACGCCGCTGATCTTACCGGTACCACCTACAAAAGATACACCACCGATTACACAGGCAGCAATCGCATCACACTCGTAGTTCAGACCTGTATTTGCCTGGTTGGAACCGATACGTGCAGATTCAATGAATCCAGTGATACCATACATGCATCCTGCAAGTGTATGTACCAGAATGGTTGTTCTCATAACATTTACACCAGATACATTAGCAGCTTCCGGGTTGGAACCAACTGCGAACATATTCTTTCCAAATGTTGTCTTATTCCACATGAACCACATGAATACAACTACGACACAAGCGTACCATACATAGTTCGGGATCGGAACGCCACGGATCTTTAAGAAACTTCCTGTTACAAAATTCTTAAAGGATTTGTCCAGTCCGGAAAGTGGCTGTCCGTTGTTACCGTTCAGCATAATGTACATCAGAAGAATTCCGTATACGATCAGCTGTGTTGCCAGTGTTACAATGAATGGATGTAAGTGGAATTTCGCTACGAAGAATCCATTTACCCATCCAACAATACCTCCGACTACGATTACGATCAGAATAACCAGTGGTATCGGAAGAACCGGAAGATCCGGGAAAATTTTGGTTGCATAAGTTACTGACTGCAAAAGTGATGCAGAAATACATGCTGTAAGACCTACAACACGTCCTGCTGAAAGGTCTGTACCGGTAAGTACGATCGTTCCTGCAATACCACACGCGATCGGAATGTTCGCTGCAGACAGCGAGATAATGTTAACAATAGATGCCACGCTCAGAAATCTGCTGTTCTGTGTGTAAGTGTAAATAACTGCGATAATGATCAGAAGATAAATCGCATTATTGATAAGTCCTTCTTTCCACGCTTTTGCCTTGTCTGCGGAATCCAGTGCTTTGTATTCTGCATAGCGTGATTTTATATTTGCAAATGCTTTCATCTGGGAAGCCTCCTTCTTTTTGTTTGAAAATTACACATACTTTGCTGCGTAAGTCATGATCAGTTCCTGCGTCGCCTCTTCAGCGTTAATCTCTCCGGCAAGTCTTCCACCGGACATAACCATGATACGGTCACAGATTCCGAGAAGCTCCGGCATTTCTGAAGAAACTACAATAACTACTTTGCCGCGGTTCGCAAGATCGATGATGAGCTGATAGATCTCGTACTTTGCACCTACGTCAATGCCCCGGGTGGGCTCGTCCAGCAGCAGCACCTCGGGGTCTGTCAGAAGCCACCGGCCCAGGATGACTTTCTGCTGGTTGCCGCCCGAAAGGTTGCGCACCAGCTGCTTGATCGACGGTGTTTTTATACTGAGACTTTTTACATATTCTTCCGCTTTTCTGGCTGCTTTGCGATCGTTCACAAAAGAAAATGTACAAAAATCATCCAGACTGGCTGCTGTTGTATTTGGCATAGAGAAGCCTTTTCATTTAAAAGGGAATTTACAAAGAGAAACAGACAGCATTAACAGCGGCGTATACGAAGAAGCTCCCGGTGTGATCACACTGACTCCAAGAATCCGTACCTATCGGGAAAAGGCAAAGAGAACAGGAATTCGTGATCATTCAAAAGAAAAAGAAGAAATGCGTGCGTCAGAAATAAAAAGACTGGAGCAGGAAAGAAAACTGCTGAAAAGAATGGATGCCGGAGAACTGGACGGCATGGTTGGGGACATGTTTCAGACAGATGGTGGTTCAACTGTCTGGACGATAATTAAAAATGGGATTCCTGTCAGATTTAAGCAGGGACCCGGAGGTAAGTTTTTTAACGGAAAAGAAAATGAACGATACGAGGGAGTTCTTCATACACTTGCAAAATGGATGACTGATGAAGAGCGATTGGACTTTTTGAGAAAATTTGGATGGCTTATCCACGATGCAGCAGTAAATGCTTATAGCGCAAAGTTTAAGCCGAAAAAGTAAGTAAATGATTGCCCGCTGGCGAACTGTGTAGAATCCTACATGGAACGCTGGCGGGCTTCTTTTTTACCCCTGCCCGCATGAACCACAGACAGCACCCCGGAGTGAGCCGAAGTGCAGC
>OLPP01001134.1_pt1 | contig 10865 bp, 10 predicted proteins | sample 1643151 | NCBI WGS metagenome assembly OLPP01 (sample SAMEA3136679, study PRJEB25190) | human gut metagenome | biome: human gut; feature: human-associated habitat; material: faeces | place: Austria | collected 2013 | reverse complement strand
TCGCTGCAAGTCTGAGAGGCGGTACCCAGTACCTGAAAGCCGAACACAAAAGAGGAAAAGAACCGGATGAGCTTGTCACTGCGAGAATTGAAGTGGGGATCAGATGGAGCTGTTGTTTTAAGAAAAATTACAGCAATCATTCTGTGTGTCATATCATTATCGTTGCAGGTTGTGATTGCGAGTGCTGAAGATATAAGAAAGAATATTACGGTATCACATGAGCCGGTCTGTGTGATGCCGTATTTTTATTTGTCCAGAGAAAAGAATGAAAGATTCTTTTATGTTTTATTTTGCTCTGGATACACTAACAATAGCTATCAAAATAACATTGACAGAGCTTAAGAATAAGAATAGAATATAATTAACAAAAATAACTTAACTGGTTACAAATATTTAGATAGAAGGAGAGAGGTTTATGCTATATGAATTTTTGAAAAACAATTATAAGGAAGCAGAGCCTATATTCTTTTCTGATATAGTGATTAAGGGAATTACAAAATCTGCAGTAAACCAGCAGTTAAAAAAGTTATGCAATGAAGGAAAACTGCAGAAATATGAGAACGGCATTTATTATTTGCCTAAGAAATCACGATTAAAAACAAGTGTAGGTGTAAATGCAGATACGGTTGCCAGATACAAATATGTTTCCAGAGGTGGGAAAGTAGATGGCTTCTATTCGGGAAATACATTTGCCAATCAGTTGGGAATTTCAACGCAGGTTCCCAATAAAGTTGAGATTGTCAGCAACAATATGGCTGCAAAAGTAAGAGAAGTTCCAATTGGAAAGAGAACATTCATTGTAAGAAAGCCAGTGGTTCCGGTAAATGAAGAAAATGTTTATGTGCTGCAGTTACTTGACTTATTAAAGAATCTGGATGTGTATCTGGATGAAAGCTATGATGTGGCTCATGATAAAGTATCCCAATTTGTGCGGATACATGGCATCACAAAAAAAGACGTGGATAGTTATATAAGAGAGTTTCCGATTGCAATATTTAAATATTATTATGAATTGAGGTTGGATGATGTATTTGCATAAAGATGATAAGGAATTGTTGAGGGATATTATTGTAACGGTATCAGAGCGAACGGGCATAGATGAAAGTATCGTGGAAAAAGATTATTATGTGACAATGATATTAAAAGAACTTGTACAGAGAAATCCTAATGTGGTGTTTAAGGGTGGAACATCCCTTTCCAAGGCTTATCATGCTATAGACCGTTTTTCAGAGGATATTGATATTACATTTGAAGAACATTTGGGAGAAGCCAGAAGAAAGAAAATCAAATATCAGTTATTACAACCAATTAGCGAAGATTTAGACTTAGCAATTGATAATTGGAAGTTTATTGAAAGCGATAAGGACTATAATCACTATGATTTCTTATATGATTCAGTTTGCTCAGAAGATAAAAGAGGTCTGCGACCATATGTGAAGCTGGAGACAGCATTGATGTCGTATTCTTATCCAACAGAAGAAAAGGAAATTACAAGTATAATATTTGATTGTCTCGCAACAGAAGAAGCGGAGATTTTGAGAGACTATGGGTTAGAACCATTTAAGATGAAGACACAGGCACTATCCAGAACAATTATAGATAAAATTTTTGCTGTGTGTGATTATTATATGGTAGGAAGAGCAACGAGAAATTCCAGACACTTATATGATATCTTTAAGCTGAAAAATTATATTTCAATAGATGATGATTTCAAAAGGCTCTTTGCAGATGTTAGAAAGCACAGATCAGGCATGGATATTAAAATAACCCCGTCTGCCAGGGAGGATGTTGATCTGCTGGCTGTAGCAGAAAAACTCATAAGAGAAGATTTTTATGCTGATGATTATGCTGATTCAACTATGAAATTGATTTCTGACAATATTTCCTATGAAACGGTAAAGCTGAATTACATTGATTTGGTTAGAAGTATATTACGATAAGAGAAAATTTTCTCTCGAATTCTGTTGAGAATAATGCAATTTCAAGTCAATTAATCATAATAAACGGGGGAACCGCTAAACAAAAGTTTTTCAGGTTATAGGAGAACAGTTCGAATATATAATCGGCTGTTCTTTTTTTAGCGTTAAAGCGGCGAGGTTTTTCTTGTGTACAGTGGAATGTAGGAGTATAATGAAATCAATATTTTGCACAAATTTACAATCTGTAATAGAACGACGATCGGCAAAGCAGATGAAAGTCTGTGACGCAAAGCTACAGGGCCTGTAAAATGGCAGCCAGTTGCATGAGATGATGTGCGCTGTCTGTGAGACGGTGTTTTTTTATGTTATAGGAAATTACTCCGTAATGTTCCTATAACATAAAAAAGCCCTCCGGGCAGGATCGCACTGCGACGGAGGGGAATTATGTCGCTGAAGCGACCCTTCGCAGGCGAAGAATCCTGCAAGCAGGGATGTTATTTCATAAACGGAACCATAATGATTTTATCGGAGAAGAGAGAAAAATATGAAAATCAAAAAAGTACAAAGTGCATGTCTTATTTTGGCATGTATAGCGGCAACAGGACTTATAGGGTGTGGGAAAACAGATGAAACACCAAAGAAGCACGAAGCAATTACTTTTATGGCTCCTTATCTGGAAGTGGACAATTTTATAGAAGAAGTGCATAAAACATATCCAGAGATTGAGCTTGAAGTAGTCCCGTACAGCGGAGCAAATACAACAACCTGTCTGCAGAATATGTTAGAGGCAGATGATCTTCCGGACATCTGCACACAGACTTTTTATAAGCCAGATGTGGTGGATGTCAGTGATAAGATGATTGATCTCTCAGGATACGATTTTACAGATAATTATGTGGAATCACGTCTGAAAGATGTATCCGATGAGGGTGCACTTTATATGCTTCCATCTTTGTACAACTGTTATGGAATCACCTATAATAAAACACTGCTTGAGAAGCATGGCTGGAAGCTGCCAACATCTTTTACAGAGCTTGAAGAACTTGCAGACAAGGCAAAAGAAGCAGGAGTTACGTTATGTATGGCACAGATTCAGTATCCTGGTTCAGCCTTCCAGTATATATGTAATATTGCGGATGCGGGATTCCTTGGTACTATGTCTGGAAAGCAGTGGCAGAAAGATTACCTGTCAGGAAAGGCAAATGTCAGTGACACGGAAGGCATGATGGACAGCATGGAATATATCCAGAAATGGAAAAATCTCGGTATGCTTGACTGCAGCAACAGTGATCCGGTAGATGATAGTAAAACAAGAGAAGCTTTTATAAAGGGAAATTCACTGTTTCTATTGGGACCACAGAATGGCATTATGGAATCAGAAGATACAACGGACAAATTTGGTCTGATGCCATACCTGTCTGAAGATGGAAGCAAGAATGTATTTATTTTAAATGTAAACCGTTTTTATGGATTGAATAAAAAGCTGGAGAATGATCCTGAGAAACTTGAAGATGCATTAAAAGTCATGAAGGTGCTGTCTACGGTAGAAGGAACCAGTGCCCTGTATCCGGACAGTACATTAAAAGCAGGACTGCTTCCTTTCAAAGATGCAAAGGCAGATGACACCTTCTATGCAGATATTTCGGATTTTATCAATGCAGGGAATACGACACCGTTTATTTATTCCGGATGGGAAAATACGATTGTAAATACCGGAACCAAAATGCAGGAATTCATGCAGGATAAGGCATCAATAAAGGATGTGGCAGATCAGCTGGATGAGGATCAGGACAGCGTGGTAAATAATCAGCCGGAAGTGATCACAACAGCTACAGAGGAAATTTCACAGGAAAGTTGTGCAAAGCTGGTGGGCAGATGCTTTGCCGAGGCAACCGGAAGTGACGTTGCTCTTATATCCCTTGGAACATGGATCAGTGGAAATGGTACGAACCAGAACAATGATGGTGTGAGCGGAAAACTGTATGCAAAGAATATTACAGACTATGATGTATGTATCATTCTTCCGACTGGCTGGTCACAGACGATTAAAACAATCAGGCTGACAGGAAAACAGATTCAGGCATTGTATGAAGAAGGTTATGATGCAGTTGGTACAGGCAAGAATTATCCATATATGTTGGTAAATCCTGAAGATATGGAACTGGAGGATGGAAAGACTTATCAGGTTGCAATTTCCGGAATCAGTGAAAAACTGGCATCGGAAACGGAAGTGACAGACAGTGGTATTGTAGGTATGGATGCGGCAAAAGAGTTTTTTGGGCAATTTAAGACTTTAAGTGAAGCAGACGCTCAATGGAAATAAGCGGAGGGGAAGGATGCAGAAGGCAAAGAGTTACCGGAACTTAATATGGGGTTGTTGTATGACTGGTATAGCGATGTTTTTTGCATTCTTTTTCCTGTATCATACTTATATCCAGGATATTATCTATGAAGAACGATTAAACCAGATGGAAGAGATTACCCGTCAGATGTTTCAAAATCTGGAGGATGTGATCGATTCCCACTGGGATCGGGTAACGGAAGAATGTAATTATCTGAGAGATGCAAACATACAGACTACAGATGAACTCTGCAGACATATGAAAAAGAAATATGAATTATCAGCATATGCAGATCATAAGATCACGTTGATGGCCGTGGATTCAGAAGGCGGATATTATACAGAATCCGGAAAAAGGGGACTTTTCCGGGATCTGGATTATTTTGAAGAAAGTCCTGAAAAGACCAGTTTTGTTTTTGATTCCATGACAGACAATCAGTCAAAGATGGTATTTCTGAATCGTCTGCCGGAGCCCATATATCTTCAAAACGGAGAAAAGAAAACTTCAATTCTTTATTTTGGAATTGCCCAGGACATGGAACAGTTGAATCCATATTTTAACTGCGAAGCTTATAACGGAAACAACAGTGTGTATGTACTGGATGATAATGGATCTAAACTGTTCAACAGCAATCAGGTGGAACTGATCAAGGGCCATAATGTATTTTCTGTTTTACAGAATATGAAGTATCTTCACAATTCTTCCTTTGAGAAAACAAAGGCGGAACTGGAAGAAAAAGGCTGCAGTTATTCTAATGCAGTTCTGGACGGAACAGAATATTTTTACGGATTAAAAAGAATGGAAAATGCCGAATGGACACTTATCTTTCTGGTTCCGGCGGAGTATGTTGCTACGAATACATTAAAACTTGTCAATTTTATTATGGTATTTATCGTTATCTTTACGGTTATCGTAGCTGCCTGTGTTATGATGGGGATTTTCTTTGTTATGTACAGAAATCAGCAGGAAGCAATCCGTTTGGAACGGGAAAATAATGCCAAGCTGGAAACAGTGAATACAAAACTGCGTCAGGCTAAACAGGCGGCAGAGGATGCTTTTCAGGTGGCACAGGAAGCGAACAGATCCAAGAGCAGTTTTCTTGCCAATATGTCTCACGATATACGTACTCCTATGAATGCGATCATTGGTATTACGTCCCTGATCAGACATGATGCCGGTGATAAAGGCAAGGTAATAGAGTATGCGGATAAAATTGATACTTCCTCACAGCATCTGTTAGGGATCATTAATGAAGTTCTGGATATGAGTAAGATTGAAGCAGGAAAAACTGTTTTCAAGTATTCTGATTTTTCTATTTCGGATTTTATACAGGAGCTTGATACTATATTTCGTTCTCAGATATATGAAAAGAAGCAGACTCTTACAATTACAAAAGAAAACATCCGGCATGAGTGGGTGAATGGGGATCAGGTTCATCTGATGCAGATTTTCAGCAATCTGCTGTCTAATGCAATAAAATATACACAGGAAGGCGGAGAAATTCAGCTTCTGGCAGAGGAATGTGAATCAAATTCATCTGTTTATGCAAAGTATCGTTTTTTAGTTTGCGATAATGGTATGGGAATGTCGGCAGATTTCAAGGACAGGATTTTTGATGCCTTTACCCGTGCAGAAAATTCTCTGACAAATAAGATACAGGGAACCGGTCTTGGAATGGCAATCACCAAAAATCTGGTTGACTTGATGGGCGGAACCATTGATGTAGAAAGTGAACCGGGACAGGGCAGCTGTTTTGAAGTTTTTATGGATCTGAAAATCGCAGAAGAAAGATCTGTTTCTCCGGCTTCGCAGACAGAAACAGAAGAGCAGGATGGCAATATCCTGAAAGGAATGAGATTCCTATGTGCAGAGGACAATGAGCTGAATGCGGAGATTCTGACGGAACTGTTAAAGATTGAGGGCGCGGAGTGTACGATCTGTGAAAATGGTAAAAGGGTCCTGGAGACATTTGAACAGTCTGTCCCGGGTGACTATGATATGATCCTGATGGATGTGCAGATGCCTGTCATGAACGGCTATGAGGCAACGAAGGCAATCCGCAGAAGCTCCCATGAGCTGGCAAAGACAATTCCGATCATTGCCATGACCGCCAATGCATTCTCAGAGGATATTCAGCATTCTCTGGCGGCTGGTATGAATGCCCATATTTCAAAACCGGTTGATATGAAGACGCTGGAAAAGACAATAAGAAGCATAAAATCCGGCGGCGGGGGGGGGTACCGAAACGCAGGTCATTGCTCAGTAACCATTAAATAATAAACCCATACTTGCTGTTTTGGATCAGGTGCTTGGAACATCATATGAGTTACATGAGTGAGGAAAAGTGGATCGCAGCTTAAAATACGAATCGTCAGTTTTGGGGAGATAAGAAATTTATCTCCCTGTTTTTCTAATGTATGCTCGGAATCTTTTTGTATTCGATTATGCACATCTATAACTTCTATACCCATATCGGGTAATTTATCAGAAACATGTAATTATGCAATATAGAAAGCGGAAGAACTCTTTTAATGCAGCTTTTCCATAAGAAATTTTATAAACATAATAAGTTTTGTGAACTTTTTTACATCATTTATGGTTATATAATATGTAAGACGTTTTACAACAGGAGAATATGTAATGAGTGACAGAAAGCTGCTGAAGAAAGTACGGGACGGAGATAAAGAGGCATTATCTGACATTATAAAACAATATTATGCGGACATTTTCCGTTTCTGTCTTTACATGATACAGAACGAAGAAGATTCCTATGATATTACGCAGGAAACTTTCCTGAAGTTTATGAAATATGGGACATCTTATCAAAGAAACAATCTGAAGGGATATCTTCTTACCATTGCCAGAAACCTCTGCTTTGATTATCATCAGAGAAAAAAAGAGACAGGAAAAAATCTCCACAGTTATGAAGCTGAGAATGAAAACGGAATCCTTAAAATAAGTGAAAACACGAAAAATATTCAGCAATATCCGGATATTTGCGGAACAGATAAGATGAAAGAACTGGAAGATTATCTTTATCTGAAAGGACTACTGAACAGACTTTCCCAGGAGGTAAGGGAGGTAATCATTTTGCGTGCATATGAGGAATTGAAATTTAAAGATATTGCAAAGATGATGAATTGTAGTCTCTCTACTGTAAAGTCGAGATATCGTATTGGAATTCAGCAGATGAAAAATATGATAAAGGAAGGAGATCAATGAGAATGCAGGATAAAGATATCAGACGGCTTTTTCAAAAAGCGGAAATACAGGTTTGTCCGGAACAGAAGCGGATATTAAAAATGTATGAATATCTTCAAAATGAGATTGACAAAAATGAATATAAAAATAAAAAGCAGAGAAAAAGAACAGAGATTTCATTGAGGGATATTTTGTGGCAGCAATTCAGGCTTATAGATAAAACATATGTAATTGTGTATATTATGGCAGCTTTTGCAGGTTTTGCTCTGATGATATTTTTGCAGTATGCAGGAACAGGTAAAAATGATGCGATAATGGTAAGTATGATAATTTCTGGTTGTCTGAGCACGCTTTCTGTCTTGGGGATTAACAAGTTATATTTTGGAAAAATGGCAGAGTTGGGAGCAACCTGTTATTTTGATACCAGAATGTGTGCGGCAGCAGGGTTGGTAGCTATCGGAAGTGTTAATTTTATAATTATTATGTTATTGGCATTATATTCAGGAAATACATGGGAAGTATCGAATCTGCAGACAGTGATATATATTTTGACAGCATATTTCGTGTCAGGTTCATTAGATTTCGGGATTTTACTTTTTAAAACAGGAGAAAAAGCATCAGTGGCAATGGCAGCAGGAATTCTTATCTGTTCAGGCGTCTATATAGTGGTATCAAACATTTCCGGTGCATTATTTTCTGCTTCAATCAGCATATGGGCAGGTGTGTGTGCAGTGGCAGGAGGATTGACATTTGTGCAGGTAAAAAGATTGTTCTCGGCAGAAGAAATGGTGTTTGAGGAGGCATAATATGCATGAATTAAAGTTATACGAGGTTCAGAAAAAATATAAGGACAAAACAGCGGTGAAACAGGTAAGTTATACATTTAAACATGGAGTTTATGGTCTGCTCGGAGAAAACGGGGCCGGAAAAACAACTCTGATGCGTCTGATCTGTGGAGTTTTGCAGCCAACTACAGGAAATATTTATTATGATGGAATGGAAATTGCACAGATGGGAGCAGAATACCGCAGACTTCTGGGGTATCTGCCACAGGAACTGGGTTATTATGACAATTTTACAGCAGAAAGATTTCTGAGATACATAGCTGCATTAAAAGCTATGTCGGCGGAGTGCTCCGAGCAGAAGATTCAGGAACTGCTGGAACTGGTAGAACTTCAGAAAGATAAAAAGAAAAGGCTTAGAACTTTTTCCGGGGGAATGCTTCGGAGAGTAGGAATAGCCCAGGCATTGCTCAATAATCCGGAAATTCTGGTTCTGGATGAACCGACTGCAGGACTGGATCCGAAAGAAAGGGTAAAATTTAGAAATATTATCAGTTCACTGGGAAAAGAAAAAACAGTATTGCTTTCGACACATATTGTATCCGACATTGAATACATCGCTGATCAGATTTTAATCATGAAGGATGGCAAACTGATCTGTAGTGGAACAGAACAGGGGATTACTGCAAGTGTAAAGGGATATGTCTGGAAATGTAATGTTTCGGCTGATATGGCACAAAAACTTTGTAACCAGTATATGGTAAGTAACCTGAGAAACAGCAGTGAGGGAAACCAGGCAGAACTGAGGATTATTTCAGAAAAATGCCCATTTCCCGATGCTGAGCTTGCAGAGGAAACACTGGAGGATGCATATCTTTATCAAACACAGGATATTGACAGAATAAGGAGCAGAAGAGATGAGAATGCAGTTGTATAAGATGGAACTTTATAAAATCTTTCACAGAAAGATTTTCTGGATAGGAATATTAGCAATCTTGGGACTGATGTTTGTGTATTTCTGGTTTGCGGAAGTGGGAGATGAGAGATGTGTAATAGATGGTCGGAGCCATTCAGGATATGAAGCAGTACAGATGAATAAAAAAATTACAGAAGAGTATGCGGGTACTGTCACAGATGAAAAAATCAATCAGATTGTCGATAAATATGGACTTCCTTCGGAATTAAATGAAAATATGCCTGGCTGGAAGGATGGCAATTATCTGAATGATTTTGTAACAAGATTTTTTACAAATGGAAGCTGGGAGAATGGAGTAAAACCTACAGAGCGATATAGGCTTAAGGATACTGATTTATGGAAGGCTTATAAAGAATACAATGAAAATATAGACAGTAAATCAGAAAAAAACGATAAAAAACAGATGAAAACAGAGATACTGTCAATGTGGAAATTTAAACCAACACTGGAATATACCACAGGCTGGAAAGTTTTTGGAGAACTGCTGCAGTTTGGACTGATTTTGGGAAGTATTATGATCATCTGTGTGATTTCAGGTATTTTTGCAGAGGAAAGTCAGACAAAGATGCTACCATTAATCTTTACAACAGTGGAGGGGAAAAGGAAGGATACTTCAGCCAAAGTTCTGGCTTCTTTTACGATAACAGTTCTGTTATATGCAGGAATTACAGGAAGTGCATGGGGATTATGCAAAATCGTGTATGACTTAAAGGGAGGATACAATCTGACAGGAGTAGTCATTTCGGGAAGTATGTGGAAGACAGTGGATAAAGTTCCATTTTTCAGTTATTTGTCAGTGCTTTTGATATTGGGGATGTTGGCATTTTTATCATTAAATGCCATTACATTGTGCATTTCAGCATATCAGGACAGTATGTTTGGAGCTGTAGTTGTAACTGCAATATGCTGGGCAATTCCATTGCTTGTACGGATTTTTTTTGGCGGATTTGTATTGATTTTGGTGGACTCGATGCCGATGTTTCTGATTATGCAGGTGAATCTGAATGATATATACAGTATTTGGTACGTTATAGCTGTAATAGCTGTGGGTGTGTTGGCAGTGTCTCTGACAAAAGGAATATTGCATTATAAAGTCAAACAGGTAGTGTAAGAAGAGACTTACTTGCTTCGGTTAAAATATCAAAATATAAATTTTCCTGTAACGTTTCTTCTGTCTGTGACTTAGTTATATAGAAAGACATCAGATAAAATAATGATACAGCAGACAGGAGGATTATTATGAAACGATATTTAGGAATATTCATTCTGACAGTTGTGGTTGGTTTATCAGGTTGTGCATCTGATACAGACAGTGATATCCAGGTGAGCAGCCGTGCATATTCAATGCAGATACAACAAAATCAGAACCGTGTTCAGACATTCAATGGAAGAAGACAGATCAGGTCGTCAGATGGATCTATGTGGACACCGCCGGCAGGGTCATATCAGGATAAAGATGGTTATATTCTGGATAAGGATGGCACCACGATCGGCCAGACCGGACCATTGAAAATCCCGAAAGATGCAGTTGGATAATAAAAAACACAAGGAGTAGGAATGGAGAAGTCAGAAATCGAAACAATTTACCGTAAGTATTTCCATGATGTCTTTCTCTATATCCGGGCACTTTCCGAAAATGAAAGTC
>OLPP01001131.1_pt1 | contig 10881 bp, 11 predicted proteins | sample 1643151 | NCBI WGS metagenome assembly OLPP01 (sample SAMEA3136679, study PRJEB25190) | human gut metagenome | biome: human gut; feature: human-associated habitat; material: faeces | place: Austria | collected 2013 | reverse complement strand
TACAGTACCAATCATAGCTGGTGAATAGTCAATAAGTTCCTTACGGAAAGTATTAGTCTTACCGTAGTTACTTAAATCCATAATAGCCTCTGCACCATAGTCAATAGCCATTTTTACCTTGTTCATTTCCATTGTGTAATCCTTGCAGTCACCAGAAATACCAAGGTTTACATTGATTTTAGTTTTTAAACCAGAACCAATACCCTCTGGACTTAAAGACTTGTGATTAATGTTTGCTGGAATACAAACTGTACCACAGGCAACAAGTTCTCTAATTTCCTCTGGTGTTTTAAATTCTTTCTTTGCAACGATTTCCATTTCCTTTGTAATGATGCCCTGTTTTGCAGCATCCATCTGAGTTGCATATGCCATACTTCTAATCCTCCATAATTTTATAACAATGATTTAATGGTCCATTTCCCTTGCCAATGTTTAAATTGTACTTTAAAGCTCCAACAAGGTACTCCTTACTGTTTCTTATTGCATCAGGTAAATCTAATCCCTTAGCCAAGTTACAGGCAATAGCTGAACTTAGTGTACAGCCTGTGCCATGGGTATTGTTGTTGTCAATTCTTTCGCCTTTAAATTCTGTTATTTCTCCATTACAACAAAGAATATCTGTAGCAGTATCATTAAGATGACCACCTTTTACAAGCACATTACAACCATACTTTTCATAAAGTGCAATAGCGGTATCTTTCAAATCTTTTTCACATTCAATTTTGCAATTTCCTAAAACTTCTGCCTCAGGGATATTTGGAGTAATTACTGTAGCTAACGGTATAAGTTCTTCTATAAGTGCATTAACGCTGTCTGGCTTCAATAACGGACTTCCACTTGTAGCCACCATAACAGTATCAAGTACAATATTTTTAGGCTTGTACTCTTTTAATTTTTCAGCAATAACCTTGATAAGTTCTTTGTCTGAAACCATACCTATTTTTACAGCATCAGGAAAAATATCATTAAATATACAGTCTAGCTGTTTTCCTAATATTTCAGGAGTAGAGTCCATTACACCATATACTCCTGTTGTATTTTGTGCTGTAAGTGAAGTTATGGCACTCATAGCATACATTCCGTGAGCAGTTATTGTCTTAATATCTGCCTGTATACCAGCACCACCACTACAGTCACTTCCAGCAATAGTAAGAACTTTGTACATATTCATCACTCCATATCACAAGAATAAATTTTCACAACAAAAAAGCTTTGTCCATAAAGACCAAAGCTAAAAATCAATCCTTGCTCCCTACGACAGTATTAACTGACAGGTTCAAAGGGTCGGATAATAAATCCTCTCAACTGATAACAGTCCCCCTGCAACACAATATTCAAACAATTTCATTGTACTCTTATAATCGACAGTTGTCAACTACATTTTACAACCTTTTCCAAAATATAATCCACATATATTTCTACTATATCAATATCTGTGTATGTGTAAACCATTCGAGAACCAACAACATCTTCTATTTCATTAAAAACCATTTTACCATTGTTAAATATAAAATCTATGCCTACAAAATCAAAATCAAACAGCCTTATAACCTTTTCCACCTTTTCTCTTTCTTCAACAGAAAGGTTATAGACCTCTGCTCTACCTCCCAAACAGAAATTACTTCTGAAATCCTTGTCTGAAATCCTCAACATAGCAGTAATAATTTTACCACCTAAAACATATACCCTTACATCTCTGCCTAAATTGTTGCAAGGCTTTTGTATAACATAGTTGTCCTTTAAAATATCTAATTTTTCCACAAGTTCTCTGTGGTTTTCCACCATAAACACTTCTGTGCCACCGTGTCCATTTTTAGACTTTACAACTACTGGAAATTCTTCACAATCTCTATCCAAAACAGGCATTATTTCTATTCCGTTTTCAGAAACATATTCGTAGGTCTTTAATTTGTCATTACAAATTTCAGAAACAAAGGAATTGTTAAAACATTTTACACCCTTTTCCTCTAACTTCTTTGTAACTTCCGGTGCAATAAATCTGCATACTGCAAAATCAGGTAAATTGTTATAGTCTATGTCCTCAACATATATAAGTTTAAAGTCTACGCCTTTTTTCGTAAATTTCTCAATATACCATTTTATATAGTTCTCATTACCCTTAACAGCCTCTTTAAAATAAATTATTGCTCCTGTCATTTCATCGCCTCGTTTATGTATTCAATAATATAATCAGCCACATTTTCCCCTACCTCGCACATTTTAAAAATATTTACGACTGTACAGGGGAAAATATTTTTAAAATGTGCATTGGAATTTACCTCGCAAAGTATAGGCCCATTTTCTCCAAAGAGAATATCCACACCACCAAAGTCTAAGTTTAAAGCCTTGCAAGTATCAATAGCCATTTTTACTTCCTCTTGTGTTGGGTTGTATTTTTCCATACTTCCACCATTTGTAATGTTGGCTCTAAAATCATTATCATTGTATCTCAACATTGATGCCACAATCTTGTCCCCTACAACATTAAGTCTAATATCTCTGCCTATACAGTTATCTATAAATTTTTGAAAAATCAAAGGTTCTTTTGTTTTGTTAAATATATTTTCTATGTCCTGTCTGTTTTTAGCTAAATATACCTGTTGACCAAAAGAACCACAACATTCCTTAACCACCATTGGATAACCAAGTCTTTCCTCTGCCATATTTACAAAATCCAATTTGTTGTAACCAATATTTCTGTAGGTCATAGGGCATACTATAGTATCAGGCATTTCAATTTTTCCATTTAATTCAACATAGGTTAATACCTTGTTGTCACATATTTCAATAGCTCTGCTGTTGTTAAATAACTTTAACCCCATATTTTCAAGCTGTTTTGCCAGTACAATATCCTTGTCCCAAAATATAACATAGTCTGGCATTTTAGTTATGTCAGGGTTTAAAAATTTGCCATTACATATTAATAAATCGCTGTTTGTAAAAACATCTATTTTATTATTGTGTTTTATAGTAGCCTTTTCAAGCCATTTGTATATTTCATTAAATTTATTGCTGTTTAAAAACTCATTTATTACCAGCCAAGCATACATAATTACACCTCTTTTATTAACTGCAATTTTTTCAACTAAACTATAATATACAACATTGCCAAAATTTTATCAATTCATTTGTTACATTTTTCTTTCAATTACTATTTTCTATAGTATTTTTACATTTTTTTGTGTATTATAATAAGTATCATAAAATATTAACGGAGGAATATATGGTGACTAAATTTTTTAAAAATAATTACAATTTAAGAAAAAGTCTTTATACCTTAGGTGTAGTAATATTATCTATCGTATTTTTTAGATATACTGAAAACGCAAAGCTGGTCAATTTTATTCCTTCGGTGTTAAAGGTAATGAAACCCTTCATAATAGGTGCTGTTTTAGCCTATGTTTTAAATTGTGGCACAAACTGTCTTGAAAAAAATATTTTAAGCAAACTGGAATATTTTAAATCAAGACCTCATAAATCAAGGGCAGTTTCAATTACAATAGCTTTTCTGTTATTAATAGGAGTTATTGTTGGTATAATAGCTTATATCATTCCTGAAATTGTATCCAGTATACAAAATGTAGTAAATTTCTTTGTAGGTATTGACTCCGAAACAGTACACGAGTACTTAAACTCTTTTCTTACAAAGCACAACATTGATATTAGCGTTTCTACATACCGTTCTCTTTTGAAAACAACTGACAATGCAATGAACAGCCTGACAAGTTCATTAAAGTATATGCCGGAAATGCTTACTTCCATAGCAACTCATACCATAAGCTTTGCATCTTCTCTTGTAAGTATAATTATGGGTATTATGATTGCCGTATATATGCTTTTAGATAAAGAAAAACTTCTCCATTTCTGCAAGAAAACTCTCTTTATTTTGTTTTCAAAAAAGCAGGTTGAAGGTATTGCAAATACAATTAAATACACAAACTCTGTATTTAACAGCTTTGTTGTAGGTAAGACTATTGACTCTCTCATTATAGCTATAATTTTCTTTATAGGTTCTATAATATTGAATTTGCCTTACCCAATGCTTTTTGCAATTATAATTGGTATAACAAATATGATTCCATACTTTGGTCCGTTTATTGGTGCTGTGCCGGTAGTTGCACTTACTATTCTTATTAATCCAATAAAGGGCTTATGGGTACTTATATTTATAGTTGTTTTACAACAGTTTGACGGAGTAATTTTAGGCCCTAGAATATTAGGCGATTCTATCGGCTTAAAACCTATAGGTGTAATATTTGCCATTATTGTTGGTGGAGCTATTGCCGGACCTTTAGGTATGTTCTTTGGTGTTCCTATTTTCTCTGTACTTTTCACAATATTCTCAAATTTTGTTGAAAAACTTTATAACAGCAAAAACACTGTTGAAAATAAATTAGAAAAGGAAACAAATAAAGATGATGACACCGAAAAAAGCGAATAAATTTACATTTTTTCTATTACTTTATATGGCTGTATTGCCCTTTGCCCTGTTTTTTGTAGTTAAATCCCTAGGCTATAACGAAACACCAAAGTGGTTTACACAGGCTATTACACTTTTTCAGGATTTTATAGCCTTTGTTATTCCTGTATGTGTATTTTTGTTCTTCTCAAGACAGAAAATAACTGACTTAGTCCCTCACGAAAAAATAGATTTCAAAAATGTGATTTACATTGTTGGTTTGGCACTACTTGTAATGCCTCTTATGAATATTTTAGGGGTTGTTGCTTCTATTTTTGTAAATACAGCAGTTAGTAATGAGATTATATCTGATATAAACGAATTATCATTTCCCCTTGGAGTAATTTCATTGGCCGTTCTTCCGGCTATATGCGAAGAAGTTGTATTCAGAGGTATAGTTATGACAGGCTATAAGAAAGTTTCTCCTTTCGTAGCCATAATGATTAGTAGCCTTTTCTTCGGATTTATGCACCAAAATCTTTATCAGTTCAGCTACGCAGCATTAACAGGTGTATTTTTAGGTTTCTTAGTATACTTTACTAATTCCATTTATGCCTCTGTACTTGCCCATTTTATTATAAATGGCTCACAGGTAGTAGCTACTAAATTGGCTCTTATGGATAACTCTCAAGCAATAATGGAAAGCCTAAAAGAGCCTTTATCAAAGTCTGATATTTTAGAACAGCTTGCCGGCAGTTTCTTTCTTGCCATTTTAACATTACCATTTTTTATATTGCTTTTTTATAAATTTGCTAAAAGAAATAAAGCTAGTTCTGCTAGATATGTTTTGTGTTCTGTATCTAAAGAATTGTACGTTGAATTAGATGAGGTTGAAAAGAAAGATAAAATTGTTGATATATATTTTATTGGTGTTGTAATAATAACTGTAGCACTGTTTATAGCTACATCTTTTCTAGCCTAAATCTTGACAAGTCCCCTTTTTCGTTGTATCATTGTATGGTGCTACAGCAAAAAACCACCTGGCAGAGAGGTAATATACACTTTCGTTGTATTGTTGTATAGCATTTGCGGGTATGGCGGAATTGGCAGACGCGCAAGATTCAGATTCTTGTCCTCGTAAGAGTGGTGCAGGTTCAAGTCCTGTTATCCGCATTAAACTGTCATAATAAAAGCCTATGGATTTAATTGTCCATAGGCTTTTTTTATTACATATATTATTTTTTAATGTGTATAACCATAGAAATAATTATGCCAGTAATCCTTGCTAAAGCAATATCCGTGCTTTGCATACTGTTCGTTTACAAGGGCTCTATCGTTTGCATTATTAGCTACAATAGCTTTTTCACTAGGTGTCATAAGATTATATGCTTCATTCATTGATAAACCAAGGCATACATATCCACCATTATTGCTAGGAGCTGGTGCATTATCGTGTACAACTACAACCTTCTGCTGAGGAGCTTGTGCCTGAGCCTGAGTAGTTGCCTGTGTTGTTGTCTGTGTTGGCTTTTCGTAATTACTGCTGTTTACACTAAGAAGTGATTTTACATCATTGCTTGTATCATCACCACTAATAAGTGACTTACATTCAACAGATACATCTTTTGTTATATCTGATGTTTCAAAACCAATATAGACCTTTGTATCATATCCTGGCTGAAGTTTTGATGCACATTTCTTTAAATCAAATTTAGTACAAGTCCAAGAGTTGTTCTGGTGAAGCTCAACACCGTCCTGGAATGCCTGCATATTGTAAATATCATTGAAAGACTTGTTTTCTTCTGAATTATTCTTAAAATCAGCCTCTACAAGTATGTAATTCTTTCCACCTGCATTCATTGAATAAGCATTATCCACAGTTACTTCATAATCACTAGGATTTTCTCCACTTTCATCCTTAGCATTTTTGCCTAAACCACCAACGCCAAAAGGCAAGTTTGAACAAGCTGTAAAAGATACTAAGGATACAGCACATAATAACAACATAAAAATTTTCTTCATAATTATCCACCCTCTTTTTCAATTTATTTATATAGCTATACATAATAATTATTTATTACATACAAACTATATAAATATGTTTACCCTTTAGTTTATGATAAAATCATTTCTTATGTTTATCTATATACTATATCAGAATTATCATCTTGTCAATAGTTTAGTCATTTTTAATGCCTAAAGATATTTTAATGGTCAAGTTATCGGATTTATCTTTCCTCCTCACAAAAAAACAGCCTGAAATTAATCAGACTGTCTTTTATCGTACTCAAAAAGCAAATTCTACAAATTATACACACATTTTTTCAGATTATCAAAGGAAAGTTATTAAGAAAACCTTGGTTTTCTTAAATTAATTCCACAGGTCGAGCTTTGCCCGACCGAGGACAGGGACAAAAATATGGTACTGGTTTTTAGTGCCATATTTTTCACGGCTGGTCCCTACCTTAGGTTAACTGCAAGAAATGCGAGCATTTCTTGCAATCATTTTTGTGAATTTTTCTTGTAAATGATATACATACCCTTTATAAGTAACTCTGGGTCATAGTCAAACTGTCTTTTACAAAGTGCAGCAATATTTTTGCCTAAACCACCTGTAACAACTACATTTGCCTTCTGACCAATTTCTTCTTCCATTCTTTCAATACAACCTTCAATCATAGCTGCATTACCATAAAGTACACCACTTCTCATACAATCTATTGTATTTTTACCAATGGCACTTTTAGGCTTTTCAAGGCTAATGTGTGGCAACTGTGCAGTCTTGTTTGAAATAGCTTCAAGGCTGACATTTACACCTGGCATAATACAACCACCTATGTAATTTCTGTTTTTATCTACAACAGAAATAGTTGTAGCTGTACCCATATCCACAATCATAACCGGTGGCTTGTACTGTTCTAAAGCAGCAACAGCACACACAATCATATCGCTACCAACTGTAGCCGGATTATCCATAAGTATATTAAGACCTGTTTTCACCCCCGGTCCAACAACCATAGGCTCTTTACCAATAAGACGAGTAATAGCCTTTTTAATACAGTTTAAAACAGGAGGTACTACAGAAGAAATAATACCACCCTCAAAATGATTTACGTCAATGTGATATAAGTTCATAATGCTCAAAATCTGAGCCCCATATTCGTCCTCTGTTTTTAATTTATCTGTAGAAATTCTTGCCATAAAGTCTATGTTACCATCTGTAACAGCACCTAAGACAATATTTGTATTTCCTATATCTATTGCTAATATCATAAATTTACCTCATAAGTAATATAAAATCTATCTTCTATTTCTTAAAGCTGCAAATAAAGCTGTACAAACTGCTGTAGAAATAATTGCTGCCACAATAGCTTCCGGTATACCATTTCCAACTACAATAGCAAGTATAGCACCCTTAACAGCTGTAATACTGATTTTAACAGCCTCAGCATATTCCTTTGCAAAGAATATATAAGCCATTCCCATAACTAAAATAGTGTGAATAATAGTAGTAAAAAAAGCCGAAATAACAGTTGATACACTTCTGTTCTTAATAACTTTCATTAAGCCTGTAAATACAAAATAAGCAATAACGCCTACAAGTATTCTAGGTATAAAACAAATTACTAAACTCCAAAAGTTGCCACCTGGATAAAGTGGACTAAATAAGAAACTTGTTATATTTGGTGCAATAAATGATGCCTTTAAAAAACTTGTTAAACCAAATACAAAACCGGCAAAAGCACCCTTTTTCCAACCTAAAATAATACCTGCAATAATAACTGGTATATGAACAGTTGTTGGTGTAATAACCCCTAGCGGTATATAGCCTAAAGGCGTAAAAGCCAAAATAACAATAATGGCTGCAAATAGTGCCATTTCAACTAGGTCACGAGTTTTAACTCCTTGTTTTTCCATATTAAATTCCTCCTTGCTACTGTTCCCTAAAGAGATACAATGCTATAGTTACAGAGTGTATTATATTCTATTTTCCATAAAAAAGCAATGTATAATTAGTAATTGCTAAAAACTATTGATAAATACTGTTTTTATGATAAAATGTAATTATCAAAAAACAGGAGTGGAAAAAATGGAAAAGAAAAATATATTGCTTGGAGTTTGTAGCTCTATCGCAGCTTATAAATCAGCATCTTTGGCTCATTTACTTACTAAAAAAGGCTACAACGTAGACGTTATAATGACTGAAAATGCTACAAAAATTATTGCACCTATTACATTTGAAAGACTTACTGGCAATCGTTGTATAGTAGATACTTTCGAAAAAACTCTTTCCTATGATGTAAAGCACATTTCTCTTGCCAAAAAAGCAGATATGGTGCTTATTGCTCCGGCAACAGCCAACTGCATTGGCAAAATAGCAAACGGTATAGCTGACGATATGCTTACAACAACAGTTATGGCTTGTACTTGCCCAATATATCTTTCTCCGGCTATGAATACTGCCATGTACCAAAATCCTATAACACAGGACAATATGGCAAAGTTAAAAAGATTTGGTTACCACATTATTGAAGCAGCAAGTGGACTTCTTGCCTGTGGTGATACAGGCATAGGCAAAATGCCAGAGCCAGAAGTTTTGGCAAAATATGCCGATAGAGAATTAAAACGTGCTAAAGACTTGGTTGGCAAAAAAATTCTCGTAACAGCCGGTGCAACTTGTGAGCCTATTGACCCGGTAAGATATATTACAAACCATTCCAGTGGAAAAATGGGTTGTGCTATAGCAAAAACAGCTATGGAAAGAGGTGCAGAAGTTACACTTGTGTGTGGAAGTATGACAGTTGAACCTCCAATGTTTGTAAATGTAGTAAAAATAAATACAGCCGAAGAAATGTTCAATGCTGTAAAAGAAAATTTTGATAATACAGACATTGTGATAAAAGCTGCTGCCGTAGCTGACTATACTCCAACAACTATAGCTGATAATAAAATCAAAAAAACTGACGGAGATATGTCAATACCTTTAAAGAGAACAACAGATATTTTGAAATATTTGGGCGAAAATAAAACTCATCAATTTCTTTGTGGTTTTTCAATGGAAACAGAAAATATGCTTGAAAATTCCACTAAAAAATTGTCTAAGAAAAATCTTGATATGGTAGTTGCAAATAACTTGAAGGATAAGGGTGCAGGCTTTGGCACAGATACAAACCTTATTACAATAATTACAAAGGATAATGTGAATCAACTTCCATTAATGTCAAAAGAAGATGTGGCAAATAGTATATTAGACGAAATATTGAAAAATATGTAAAAAATAGGCTTTCTATGGTTTATCACCTATAAAGCCTGTTTTTTTTATGAAATTTTAATTGTCATTGTATCCAACTTCCCTTGAATGAAAAACCTTTTTCCAATAACTTTCTCTTTCCAAATCCTTGCCCTTTCCAATATCATTTTTAGGGAATATCTCCAATATTGAATAAATAAAATTTTCTTGTATGTATTTTATAGTTTCCTTTTGAACAAGCTCTTTCAATTTTTTGTTCGGATAATCTTTATTTTCTTTATCATATCCACTATCTAAATAAGTTTTCCACCTACTGTAAATGCCTTCATCACCTGTTGCTGAACCAATGTACAACTTTCCTGTTTTCTTGTCTGTTAATACATAAACACCGTATACATTACTTAGTGCTTCTTTCCATTTAGGTTTATCAATAACATTCTTTAAAGCCTTATAACTTTTTGATACATTTTCATACCCACAAAATTCTTCATCTATTTCTCTGTAATCTCTTGGTAGTATTTCATTTACACAAATACTGTTAATTATATCTTCCTTAACATAAAAGAAATTTTGAGGTGCATTTTTCCACTCAACTGTCAATCTGCTAAAATACGGATTATATTTTTCTAGCCTTACAGCCTCTGCAACATCATATTCACACTTAGTAAAATCATTATAGCCCTTTTTCTCTCTACATTGTTTTGTTATAACTACAACATCAACTAACAACCATATATGTTCTTTTATTTCAATAAATTGAAAAACAATATCTTGTTCTACTAATCTTACTCTTTTTCCCCCATAGATAGATAAAATACTGTCATAAAAAAAATTAATTGTATCTTTATCATCACTAGTGTACATATCTAAATAATTTCTGTATAATTCTTTACCATTTCCATCTTTATCTGTCCAAGAAGTGTTAAATCTTAATTTTATTCGACAATCAGGATATTGTTTTTTTAATTCTTCTTTCAATCCGTCAAAGTCTAATATATCCTTTAATTTAATTTGTTCATATTCTATTATTACCACCTCTTTTACCACTACTATATTTTTACTTGCAATTTCATAGTTACAATATATCATATATTATATTACTTTTCAACAAAACCAATATATATTCGTACAATTAATTGTACAACTTAACAAAAAAGGACATCTTATCGATGCCCATAGATATAAACTACTTTTTATTCTTATTACAAAACTCTTTTAACTCTGCTTTTCT
>OLPP01001123.1_pt1 | contig 10976 bp, 12 predicted proteins | sample 1643151 | NCBI WGS metagenome assembly OLPP01 (sample SAMEA3136679, study PRJEB25190) | human gut metagenome | biome: human gut; feature: human-associated habitat; material: faeces | place: Austria | collected 2013 | reverse complement strand
AAATCTGCAAAGAACCCAGCTCCTGTTCCGAATGTGCTCCACTTCCAATCATTTCCATCCGCAGTACGTTCGGATGCAATCTCGAATCCGAGTGTTCCAAGGCACATAGCTCCAAACGTGGGTGATTCCGGATCCAGATCTTCAAACAGCACAGCTCTTACCGTCTGCTTTTTCGCGATCGTAGATTGTGCTTTCAGTTGCGCTTTTACACCGTTAATAATTCCGCGCACTTGCTGTCCGACAAGTGTACCATCTTTTCTTATAGCTTGCTCTACTCTATTCATTACGGAAGATGCATTGTTTAAGAAATTGTATTGGAATTCTCCGAGTGTTACGGATGTGAGTTTTTTCCTCACAGCATCCCATTCCAGTTCAATCACTCTGGCATCAGACACGATTCCAAGTTTAGAGTGCTTGCAATGGACGGTATCTCCAAGAGATACAGATTCCAATTCTTTTACATCTTCATACAGCTCTGTGTTCTGTAGCAGCTCCATATTTGCCTTTATGGTAATCTTTGGTTTGTCGGCATCTGCTGCATACTGTTCTTCGCATCTTTTTCTCAATGCTTTTTCAAGTTGTTCCTGCGTATCACATATGATCATGCCATTTTCTTCATCATTTTCAGATGCATCTGCACGCATTTTCACGTCCTCGAATGACATTACTTTGTAATGCGCTGTTGGATATTTTTCTATAATCGGCGAGTCAACCCACGGCGTTTCTCCTGCAATCATATATCCGTTATATGATTTCGGAATAATTCTCGTTGCAACTTCCGTCATGTCAATCGTTTCAGAAAACCCATCTTTTACAATGTTTTTTCCGTAAATAACCTGCACTCCATGATCGCCACCGACGCGCTCATCTACTGTAATATTATAGTTATCATAGAGGATTTCTCCGCCCCAGCGATTTATAAAAGAATTCTCATCATTGCCGTTTATTGCTTCGATCAAATTTTTTGTCTGGTAATATGCCGTAGACAGCTTCTTAATGTCTGACTTTGCTGTGTACATCTTATTCGGTCCAGTCATGATATCAAGCGCATCCTGTCCATTCTTTTCAGTTGGTCTTACATCCAGCAAAAAGCAATCCTCTTTTGCATCCAAAAAGATAGGAGTAAGTTCTGCGCTCACTCCCGAATCCTGTTTTTCTTTGTTTTTTATACGAAACAGCTGTTCTCCGTTAAACGATGGCAGTTTAACAACCGCATTATCGTTAATATACTTCCATCTGCCTTCATCGTCGATCTGGTGCTCCAGCGTTGCTGTCCATTCTCCATTCAATACCACATGAACGGTAAGTTCTTCCGGAAGAAGTGTCATGTCTCCATTGTGATCATAATCTTTATTTTCAACATTATAAATCTGTATCATTATAAACATCTCCAATTCGGAATAACTTTCAATTCGAATCCGTCTGTAATTTTAATCTTGTTTCTGCCCTCGATTAAAATCAAATCATCATAATCGCCGGCCACGGATGTATTGCTTAGTGTTCCGTCCTCTCTATAAGCAAGCTTGCGTCCTGTGTCAATGGTTAGGTTTTGCCCTACATTTGCCACCATTTCCCCACCATTAACACTCAAAGTACACTCACCCTCGCCAGTAATCTTATAGATTGGATACGCAATCTCATAAGGATTGTCTACCACATCTCTGGCTTTCATTTCTCCGAGTCCGCTTTCCAGATATCGCAACCCATCTTTCGTCAGAAAGGTTGCTGTAAAATTTCCAATCCTTTCTGTGGTTCGTTCCGCTTCATCCAATTCTACTTTTAAAATTTTATAAAAATGCTCCGGATCCGAACCAATCCGAAGCAGCTTATTTCTGGCTGATAGCCATTTCTTTGCAAGTCCGAGTCGTTCATCCCACCGGTCAGCATCCCCGATAAAATTAAAATCTATCTTGATCTTTGTTGATTCATATCCACCTTCCAGAATATACATCGTGCCATCACTCCCCGGTATTTCTACTGAAGAGTCTTTTTTTACTGCAGCCGGAATAGATGGGAGATTTTTCATATACAGTCCAAGACTGGAAGCAAGGATTTTGTTGTATTCAATTTCGATCAAATTCCTGCAGCTCCTTTCTTCCATTTGATGTTCTGTGACATTTTCTTTACAATAGCATCTACCAGAACCTCTGCAAGTTTTTTGTCTCCAAGAGTGATATTATTCTCTACCACTAAGGACATTGCCGCAATCGCCTCAGCGATCATCTGTGCGAGGATCTCATTGTTCGCCTGATTTTCTTCTCGAATGTAAGATTTCAGTAAATCGATTGGAAGCACCGCTTCTTTTCCGGCTTCTCCACCACCCATTAAACTGTTCCCGTTTGCTCCAAAGATTGTCGGGCTGTTCAAAATACCACCTTTTGCATACCAATCTACAGAAAATTTCGGTGTCTTCAGTGGTGATAAGCTAAATCCTCCGCTTATCTTAAAATGCGGTAATTTTATTTTTGGAAGCTTCCAATCGAAATTTAAAAAATCTTTTATCTGCTCCACTGTTGTATGGATAAATTTCTTTATACTCTCAAATGCAGAATTTACTCCTTTGCGGAACCATTCGCACTTATTATATAAAGTTACAAAAATAGCTATCAGAGCTATAACCGCCGCAATAACAAGAATTATCGGATTTGCCGCAAGAATAGCATTAAATCCAGAAAAAGCCGTCCCTGCTTTTGACATCACAGGAGCTATCTTCGCTCCTACATCAATCACTCCTGATATTCCCCCAGACACTTTACTGATTATGCTAAATACCGGACCAAGCGCAGCCACAAGCAACGCACATTTAATGATCATCTCCTGTGTTTCAGGAGAAAGCGAATTCCACATACTAATCAAATCTTTTAGTATCGGCGTAACTGTCTGAAGGCATTCCGCAAGCACCGGGCCAAGTGCATTTCCCACATCATATCCGGCATCTTGCAATTCATTTAAAGTTATTTTGAACTGATCAGCTGGATCTAAAGTTGCATTAAACGTATCTTCAACACTTCCGAGATTTTCATCTAGTGATGTTCCAAGATCTTCAAAATTCAATTTTCCGTCTTTGCAAAATTGTGCAAGTGCCGGACCGGCTTTCGATCCGAACAGATCAACTGCTGCATTGTAAGCATCCGCAGATGTTTCCGCATTAAGCATTGTATTTTGAAGTTCTGACAATGCTTCTTTCATCGTTTTTCCTTCGCCTGATGCATTTGTTAATGCTTTTTTCAGACCAGTCATCACTGCCGATGTATCTACCCCAGACGTTTCGCATTGTCCTAGGAACGTAGCCGCATCTGCTGCTGACATTCCTAATTCTTTCAATGCTGCTGCATTTGATACCATCAGTTGTGATAACGAATCCATTGATATTCCGGTATCTTGTCCGACTTTATTCATTGTATCAAGCATTGCCCCGGCATCTTCCGCACCTAACCCGAACGCTTCCAACGCCTTTTGCACACTATCGATCGATGATGATACATCCGTATTATTCAACGTCGAAAACTCTACAAATTTCTTTGAAAGGTCTTCCAGCTCCTGTCCTGTCAAATGAAATCTGGTATTAACTTCACCTACTGCCGATCCAGCTGTGGCAAAATCTGTCGGAATATTTTTTGCAATATTTCTCGCTGAATTCTGCATTTCTTCCAGTGCATCACCTGTTGCCCCGGTCTTTTCAACGATAATATCCATTCCTTCGTCTACTTGGCTCCAAGCCGCCATAATGCCGGCTGTTGCTGCCGCAACCGGTGCTGTCACATTTTTATTTAGACTACTGCCGATTTTTCCAGTTGTCTCACTGAAATTTCCAACTTTTTTTGAATAGTCTTCAAGTGTTGCAGCACCGCTTTCCAACTTTTTATTAACATCTTCGAGACCGCTTTTATAATTGTTCAGAGATGCTTTCGCATTGTCCAACTGCTGCCGCGTCTTTGATATTGCTGCCTCATCTCTTACTTCTGCATTCTCCTGCGCTTTCAGAATCTCTGTCAGTCTGTCCACTTTGGCGGTATAAGCTTCTGTCTGATTCTGTAAATACTCCTGAGTTGCCCTTAACTTTTCGGCGGAAGATGTGCTTTTGTCCCATTCAGATTTTGCAAGTTTGAATGCAGATCTGTTTTCATTCACCGCATTATTTACTTCTGACAATGATTTCTTGAAATCTACAGCACCGTCCGCCTTAAAGGACAACCCTACTGTTTTTAAATCATTCGACATCTCCTACACCCGCCTTCTTTTTTTCCATTTTTTCAAACACTTCCAGGCATTCATTAAAAAAGATGGGATCTGAGTTCCAAAATTCATCCTCATTCATCCCCATCTTTCTTGCAACCACCATATATTCCGCCCAGTTTATTTCTATCGGTTCCTCTTCCGCCTCCTCTTCGGCGGACGTGTTTTCTTCGCCTGCTCTTTTTTTTTATATTTTTCAACTTTTTTTCCAAATTCATCAAATAGCAATCTTATCTCTCTCGGATCCATCGGTGTAAGCAGCATTGCTTCCTCTTCATCCACTTTTAATCCATTTGATCTTAAAATTACATGGATCAGCTTTGCCGCTGCTTCCATGTTTTCATCTTCAGATAATTCATTTTCTTTTTTACCTGTCAGAATTTTCGCAAGACCATTTTTTTGAATCATATAGAGCGTCAAGAAATTTACTTTCACTTCCAGTTTTGTACCATCCGTGAGCGTTATAAGTTTTTCGTCCAAGTTTCACCCCTCCTTATGAGAGAGCTGCCGTCAGATCTGCATCTGTCAGGATCGGTTTTGCAAAGAATTTCTCTTCTGTCAACCCTTCTGGTGCTGTACTTTCCGTTACCTTTGTAAATATATTTCCCGCAATATCAAATGGGTATGCCCTGATCTTGATCGTGTCCGTCTGCTCACTGGCTTTTTCCTCTGATGTTGCCACATCATCCGAATTTTCAGTCAGTTTACATTTTGGATACCATTCATATCTGCAGTTTCCGTTTTTCAGCTTAACAACCTTGCCATAAGCAAAGAACGGTCGCTCCGAATTGGCTCCCGATAAAATCAGACCACTCTTTTCTACTGTATCTCCTCTCATTCTGGAAATCGTATCGTCTGGGAAAGCAAGCACTTCCACTTCAACATCAATTGATGTCATCGGTGTGTCCGAGTCATAAACCTTTCCGGATGCATAAGCATCACTTGTCTCTGAATTTTCTGTAATTTTTACATTTTTCACAACTTCCGTCTTTTCAACATCTGCTTCATAGGTTCCGTCATAGTCCCCTGTCTCTTCTGCACTTGCAAAACACAGGTACTGTGCTCCAACCGTCTGTTTCCGCGACGGTTTCTTTGTTTTAATCGCCATGTCTGCCTCCTAATCAAATATCTTCTCAGTCATTTTTCTGTAATATTTTTCTTTGTTCTGTTCAAAAAGTGGTTTTAAATGCGCTCTCGCTGCCATCTTCTTTGTTCCCCGCTCTACCATTGGACCATAATATTTTCCCCATCCAACTTTAATCTCGCCTCTGGCTCTTTCCATTGCAAACGTATTTATCAGATGGGTATATCCTGGCTTTTTCACTTCGCTTCGTGGTTTTGGCAGCTTTAACAGATCATTTACAAATTCCTTCGCGCCGGTTTCAATTGCATCCAATGCATTTTCCGGATCTGCTTTTGCCGCATATTGCTTCAGCATTTTCTCAAAATCTTCCATCCCTGAATCATCAAAGGTTATTTCTCCGCCAGAATATGACCTGCTCATAAGCTTTCTCCATCTGTTTCAATCGCAAAATAAGAGTGCCAGATCCTGTCCTCTGTGTTATATTCATGAGATATCATCGGATGAAATCCCAGTTTTCGCAATGTATCACGAAGTTCCAGAAGCTTTGGATTTCTCGGTTTCTGTGCATAAAAGCTTATTTGCCAGGTAATTTTATCTGCATACTCTTCTCCGGATGCAACTACATCTTCCCAGGCAATCTCCCAGTAATCAATCCTCGGAAAGTTCTTTTCATTTTTTAGGCTTGATATCCCTTCATTTACCGAGCATCCGGTGCCATGTAGAATATCACTCAGTTCTTTCTGTGTCATCGATAACCTCCCTGTCATGCGCCGGCGTTTTAAGTGTCAGTTCCGTTTCTCGGAATCCATCCTTTGTCGTCACATGCGCCACATTATAGATTTCATGCTGCTCTCCATCGATTATACAAACATGCTTACTGTCAATTTTCTTATATTGAGGAATCGCCAATTTCATTGTCACTTCAATGCTGTCGGCAGACAGCTTTGCTCTGGTGGTGTCATATACCGCAAGCTCGCGATACCAAAAGCGCATTCCAGTATCACGGAGCTTTTCTTCCGGATAATCTTCCGACTCATCATTTTCGATGCGATACAGTTCAAATACTCCGTCAGTGTATTCAGGCAGTGCCATTTACGTCTACCTCCGTCTCCATCTGCCAAGTCAGGATCACACTTGCATAATTCTCAAAAAACTCACTTACTCGATGGTGATAAGAATAATACATATAATTCTTCATTAGCATTCGATACGTCAAATCTTTGGTGATGCTGCAGCCAGGATTCAATCTCCCGACTGCATGTTCACCTTCTTTTGCAAGATTTCTCAACTGTCTGTCATCGCAGTATGGAGGAATCTGGAACTCTTCTCTCATCTCATCAACAAGAATGGATAATTCATTTTCGTTCATACTCTGCCCTCACTCTTACTAAACGGATGCAGTAGATGTCTGATGTACGTTAATTACATACTCTTCAAGTTTTGTGACATCGAAGATAACCGCTACATTATCATCTACAGCACGTCCATTTGCATAACAATTCGCAATGATCAGATCTGCGTTTTCCATTGCTTTTGTCTGATCATACTCCGTCACACGTACACCTGTTGTTCCCATTGTGTAATAACCTGAAATAGTAAATGCGGCTTTTCCTTTCGGGCAGTTAGCATCAACAATTTTTTCAATGTCGACAAATGACTTGTTTACATATCCTCCTGTCATAGCTTCACCATACATGCACGGATCCACATATTCAGCCTCATCAGACGGATTACAGATTAAATAAATTTTATCCACCGCACGTAATCCATCGTTTGTAAGAGTCTTTCTTGCTGACGCAAGTCCTTTCGGACTAAACTTTGTGATATTATTTAATACCGTCTTTGCTTTATTGGTTCCATCATCATTTGTAGTTCCAATCTGACGGAAAATGCCAATCGGACCAGTCTTTCCATCTCCATCCAGATAGCCTTTTACAAGACCGTCCTGCATTGCTTCCGAAAGAATTGCCATAAAATACCGGTCTACGAATTCCATGGAAAGTTCACGGATTGCCTTCGGAATCACCAGATATGCAGAGAGCATATGAAGTTCAATATTCAGTGCTGAAATAGTTCCTGATAATTCGCCCTTGATTTCATCTGTAAGATCTCCCCATACTGCTGCACCTGAATGTGATGCTACAATCCATTTCTTTACATTTGCCGGTGCCATGTTTACCAGCTTCAAAATTGGAGATGCTTTTCTCACATTATCAAGTGTACGATCAATAATCTCTGTTGGAATAATATCAATCTGATTTGCAGTTACAGACTGCTTGATATCCTTGAATCCTTCATAGAATTTCTTTTCTTCCTGCGAGAGATTACGAAGTCCAAGCTGCTTCTTAAATTCAGCATCATGGCTCGCTCTTTCTGCTTCTGCCACCACCTGGTTGATCAGATCTGCATGTGCTGCTTCCTCGATCATTTCGATCGACTGCATAATCGCATCCGCTTTCTGATCTGCCGGAGCGCTCTCTAACAGCTGCTTAACTTTTTCTTTTAATTCCTGTGATAAATTTTCAATCTTCATTTTATCTTTTCCTTTCTACTCAAAAAATGCACTCCATCCAGTGCTGTTTGCTGGTTCCTTTGGCTCTGCCGGAACTTCTTTCTTCTGTATAAGATTCACTACTCTTTCCGCAATGACCTCTGCGATTGCTTCATCATCCAGCTGCATTGCAATTTCTACTGGCTTTACATTTGCCGTTTTTTCAAGAATGGCACTGCGAATATTCGCAAATGCTGATTGTTTAATTCCGCCATCATCGGACTTTTCGGTTTTTGTGGCAAAGCCATATTCTACAGCTTCCTGAGCTGTGATCCACGTTTCATTATCCATGAGATTTTTGATCTCATCTTCTGAAATCGTTGCTCTGCTTACATAAGCATTGACGGAAGCCTGTGTAATCTTATCAAGGTCTTCCGCTGCCTTTCTAAGCTCTGTAGCGTTTCCATTCGCATATGTCCATGCATTGTGGATCATGAGCAGTGATGCTTCATTGATGATTCTTTCATCGCCTGCCATAAAAATGACTGATGCTGCGGAACAAGCGAATCCATCACAGATTGTAGTGACTTTCATGTCACTATTCTTGAGCGTATTGTAAATCGCCAATCCCTCTGCGACCTCACCGCCATAGCTGTTGATATGCACATTGATTTCTTTTGCATCCAAGGACTGTAGTTCGTTCACAATTCCGCTTGCTGACACGTCACTTTCTAACCATGGCCATGATGTGATGTCACCGAAGATGTAGAGGTCCGCCACATCATTCTTAGATTCCAAGGAATAATACTTTTTTGCGTCCATGTTCTCTTTCCTTTCTTTCGGATTTACTGTTTAACGGACAGCTCCGAGATAATTGGATCACCTCCTACTGATCGCGTTTTCTATGCTGCATTACCATTTCCCTCCTCTCCATAGTTCTTTGTCAGAGCTCTTGCCTGGCTGAATTCTGTATTCAGCACTGTGTAGCCTACCATTTCACGGAGTTCATCGTAATTAAATCCAATTCCGCGAAGTTTATCCAGATTGGTTGCACTGTCTACCACATCTACGTGTTTGAAGCGTGCCAGCCATACCATAACTTTTTCATTCTTTGTGCAATAATCATTTTCACCAACTATATAAGCCGTCAGTGTATCATTGATCACCTCCGCCACCGGACCAACGGCATAGGTTATGAATTCGTTCGTGGCATCTGATTTTTCTGTAATATTGCCATTAAATACCGCTTCCGGAATGTCAAAGGCGTTTGCCACCTCATTATTGATTTGTAATGCCATTTTTGCCAGTTCTTCTGCCTTAGTTGTTGTGTTGATCTGCAGCTGTTCAATCGCCACATTGTCCGTTTCCGTAAGCACAGCAAGCTCATTTGATTCCAATAGGCTCTTGATTTTTTTCACATATTGATCCTTTGTCATCTCTTTGTCTGTGCCATCTGCCTGTTTTTCTCTGAATGATAGCGTTGCTGTCCCAAGTTTTAATTTGAATCTCGGCATACTGGACATACGCATCATCGCATTAACAGCATCAAGCGTCCGATCATACTGTCCAACTACGTTTTGCAGATACAGGCGAATTCTTGCATTATCATATTTTAGGTGTATCACCTCTGATGATCGCTTTTTTTTCCAAATCGGATAGTCGTATCCGGCGCATGTTAGAGTTATATTGCTATATGTTCGCTCAGTCAGCACATTATTGCTAACATTCCAAGCTGATGCCAGATAATATTTACCACCTAACGGAATAATCAGTACTTCCTGTACCGTAAGAAGTTGTCTTACAACTTCCGTCCAGAACACAGTTCCGCACTCATGGTCATTAGGCTGTATATTCAGCCGATACTCCTGTTTATTTTTCTCTTTACTTTCTGTCTGTATCAAGATATCGGATTTAGCAATTGCCTTTGCAATCATCATAACTGCTTTTTCAATGGCCAACTTTGATAAATTCAACTTTTCCATATCCACCGTAATAATCTCAGCTAGAGACTGCATCTCCTTATCCCGTTGCCACAAAAATTTAAACATATTCTTCTCCTGTTAAATATATACGATCTGGACTTCCAGCTCATCTTTGCAGAACATTGCTACATCAAAAGCCATAAATCCATCATTTTTCCTTAGCTTCGGTTCAATTTTACCAAAGCTCTTGTTTCCAAATTTATCTTCAGATACTCTTGTATTGTTTGTATACCATCGCATGATTGCAGATGGTCCAAAGTTAATCATGCCTTGCGAAAACATCGACTGGATGAATGGTGCGATAATTCCAGTCACTGATGTTATCTTTCGAATCAGACGGACTATTCCATGTGGGTTCTTCTTGTCTTCTATTGTCAGCCCGCGTTCTTCGAATGCCTGTTTGAACAATGTGTACCGGTAAGTATCCATTGCAATCTTCTTGACCTCGTAGTATTTCATCTGTTCCATGCACCAGTCTGCGATCAGGTTCACATCAATCACCGGACCTGGAACAATCTCGAAGTCTTCAAATTCTGTCTGTCCTACATTTCTCAGTGGGAACTTTATGGAATCGATAAATGGAGAATCTGCACAGATCCATGTATGCTGTCTCCAAATCCACTCACCTTCATCAGTCTTAGTCAAAATACCGGCGGATGCAAAGTCTCGCACATCTGCATAGTCAATTCCAATGACTGCTGCCTGTCCTCGTGTATCCAATGTTATCCTTGGAATCTTGTGTTCCAACTCTTCCATTGTCCTACCTATATAGCAAGCTCGTAGTACATTCTGCCAGGTTGTGACCGTTTCTTCCTCTTTTCGCGCCGATCTGTCCATTCGCTTTGTTATGAACTCTGCACGCTTAGAAGGAATCTTCTTCATTTCTAAATAGTCATGCATGATCTGATTCGCAAGAATCGGCATATACTCCATAGATGGATTAGCCTTATGCCATGCCTCCGGATCATCCACTTCCTTCATATCATCGATCTCGCATATGAACGGAAAGTATCCCAGCAGATTTTCTCCTGTCTCCAGGATCTCAGCGCACATTGCTGATATCTCATCCAGCGGGCCGTCTCTCACATATCCGTCAGTCGTGATGATAAATTCTCGTGAATGCTTAACTTTACCAAAAGAGGATTCAAATACATTTATCTGATCGTAATTCTCATATGCGTGA
>OLPP01001120.1_pt1 | contig 11007 bp, 7 predicted proteins | sample 1643151 | NCBI WGS metagenome assembly OLPP01 (sample SAMEA3136679, study PRJEB25190) | human gut metagenome | biome: human gut; feature: human-associated habitat; material: faeces | place: Austria | collected 2013 | reverse complement strand
ACAGAATCGGCCCCACTGGCTTCGATCTGCCTAATTGCAGCCGTACGGACACCGACCGCCCGGCCAGCAATGTGGGACGCTCGAGAATCGGATTGGATTCCGGAAGCTGCGCACTTATCTCCGTCACCGTTGCGCTACGCAGTGTGCGCCACGGTATTCTGTGTTCGCTCACCGAGTCCGGGGGCAGTTCGACTTCGCCGTGCTCATCGAACGGCCCGCATTCGGTATGCGCCACCACTGATCTCACCGTTATCATGGGCGTCTCCCTCCTGCCGTTCTTCGTTGACCTGCATTGGTTCCCGCCACAATAACCGGCTTTGGCTGCCGTTTCCAGCCCGCCACGCCGAGCGTCATTACCCCCTCAGCGAGACAGCAGCGCGCACTGCCTAACGCGCATTTGCTTGCAACTCCGGTCTCGCGCGAGCAATCACTGACGTGGGCGACCCGGCTGCGCGCCGTTCATGCAACTCCAGTCTCATGCGGGCAATCTGATATGCAATTGGGTGTCGTTATTGCAAATCTGGGCTCAGATTGGCTCTTGGATCGCAGATTATCTCGCCGTATTTGCAAACGCAGTCTCATCATGGGCAACTATGACGCGTCTGCCGGGTCCCAGCGAGACCGCTGCTGCAGGACAGGCAATCTAGGAGCGCGCAGACGTGCCTTTCTCGCAAACCCGACTATGGCAAGGCGCTCGCGAACCGCTTGCCGTGCCATATTTGCAAACTCAGTCTCAATTTGCGGATTTTAATATGCAGATACAGCCACAGATTCTCGCACTCCCGGATGCGCATCTGCAATCTGCGTAAATGTGTAAAAAGGGACATCGCAGACCCGTGCACGTCCCCAATTACGCAAAACAACAGGGCAACAGAACGCAGGCGATCGCCGCCGGAAGACGCGGTGCCCGCTACAACTCTGCGGGAAAGAACTCTGCGTGAAAGGGAACGCTAGCTCTGCGTAAAAAGGGACATCTCCGACCCGCAGATGTCCCAAATTACGCAAAGGAAGAAAAGGAAGAGGGGAAGCAGAGGCAAAGAATTACTGAAAGTAATAGTCTGCGTAAAAGGGGACAGACAGAACGCCTATCTGTCCCCAATTACGCAGATGCGCTAGCCGCCCATGCGCCACTCCCCGCCCATGCGCTACCCGCAGACGCCCGCTCGCCGCTCCACTCCCGCAGCGCAGGCGGCAGAACGGGTCGCGGGTTACTTCACGGCACCGCGCATCACACCGCCGACGACCCACTTCTGGGCGAAGATGTAGACGACGAGCACGGGGGCCATGGCCATCAGGTAGCTCGCGAACGCCTGCGGATAGTTCGTGGCGAACTGCGAGCTGAACACATACTGCGCGAGCGGGATGGTCTGGTTGCTCTGATCGGTGAGGATGATAAGCGGCAGCAGGAAGTCATTCCATGCCCACAGTGCGGTCATGATCGCAATCGTCGCGTTGATGGGCCCCATGAGCGGGAAGATGATCTTCCAGAAGATGCGCCATGTGCCCGCACCGTCGATGCGCGCGGCCTCTTCGAGCGACACCGGGATTGAGCGAATGAATCCGGTGGCGATGAACAGGTTCGTGCCGAGGCCGAGAATCACGTACAGGACGATCAGGCCGGCCTGGTTGTCGAGGTGCCACGAGCCCATCTGCTTGGCGAGCGGCAGCATGACCACCGGGAACGGCACGAACATGGCGGCGATGAAGAAGTAGTAGAGGAAGCGGAAGAAACGCTTGTCCATGTTGCGCGCGATCGCGTAGGCGACGAAGGTGTTCGTCACGAGCGTGAGCGAGACGGCGAGCACGGTGATGATCGCCGAGTTGAGCGCGGCGCGCGGGTAGTCCACTTTGGCCGAGGCGGCCGCGAAATTGCCCCACTGCCAGCTCGTCGGCAGCGAGAATGTGCCCGCCTCCGCCGGCGTCTTCAATGCGGTGACCACGGTGAAATACAGCGGCACGAGAATCGTGAGGCTGAACACGGCGACGACCGCGGTGAGCCACCAGTTGATGCGGCGGTCCTTGCGGAACTTCTCCGCTTTGGCCGGCGCGGTATTCATGGTTGCAGATTGTTGCGCAGACTGCTGCGACATGGTGTTTGCGGTTGCGGTGGTCATGGTCTCACACCTTTTCCTTGCTGCCGAAGAACTTGAGCTGAATGAACGCGATGATCGCGAGGACGATGAAGAAGAGCACGGCGTTCGCCGTCTGGTATGCGTACTCGCCGCCGGTGAGACCGCCCTTCCAGATGAGGTAGGTGACGGTCTCGGTCTTCGAGTTCGGGCCGCCGTCGGTGAGCGCGACGACCTGGTCGAAGGTGCCGAGCGCGTTCTTCATGGTGAGTACGAGATTGATTGTGAAGAACGGTCCGATGAGCGGGAACGTGATCTTCCAGAACTTCTGCCAGGCGTTCACGCCGTCGATCGCGGCCGCCTCGTAGACCTCGGAGTCCACGGTCTGCAAGCCGGCGAGATAGATGAGCACCGAATAGGCGACGCCCTGCCACACGGCGAGGAACACGATCGGAATCCACGCATAGCGCTCGCTGGTGAGCAGCGACTCGCTCAGCCAGCCAATGCCGAGCGCCTTGCCGAGCTCGGGCAGCGGCTGCATGAAGATGTACTTGAACACGTAGCCTATGACGAGCACGGCCAGCGTGTACGGAATGAAGTAGATTGCGCGGAAGCCGTTCTTGCAGGCGATCTTGCCGTTCAGCGCCACCGAGAGGAACAATGCGATCACGTTGATGAGCACGGTGATGGCGATGGCGATGAGGAATGTGAACAGATAGGCGTGGCCGACCCGTTCGTCGCGGAACAGGGCGAAGTAGTTCTGGAACCCGATCCAGTTGCAGCTGCCGTACCCTTGCGAATTCGTGAACGAGTACATGATGCCGCGCACGAAGGGCACATACAGGAACACCGCGAAGATCACGGCGGCCGGAACGGCCATCCAGTAATAGGCGTGGTCCACCTTGCGGCGCGAGAACGCGGAGACCCTGCGTTTGCGGGGCGGTTTGCCCGCGGGTGTGCGCGAGTGATGCGTGTCGATGTCATTCGCAAGCACGTCCTCCATGGCGCGCGCCTGCTGGTCGGCATTGGCCAACGAAGTCATTTTGCTTTCCTTCCCTTGTATCCCGGCCGCAGACTACTTGCGGAAGTCACGAGCCTGGACCTTGTTCCACTCGTTCTGCATGGAGTCGATGAACTGGTTCACGTTGCCGCTCATGATCGCGGACTGCAGGTAGCCGCCTATGTTGATGGACGACGGAATGTAGTGGTCGCAGAAGTCCGCCACACGGTTGCTCTCGAAGAACGGGCGCACCGGCTCGAGCGCCTTGTTGCCGAAATAGGTCTCCTTGAGCGGCGTGATCGCGGACTGCGCGTCGGCGTAGTTCTCGAGCTGCTTCTTGCTCATGAGGAACCGTATGAAGCGCATCGACTGTTCCTTGTGCCTGCTGTTCGCGCCCATTGTGAGGATCACGTCGTCGCCGGCGGTGAGGATCTGCTTGCTCGCATCGTTCGTGGCGGGCATCTGGGCGAAGCCCAGGTCGATGTCTTTGTTGACCATCGTGATCTGCGGAATCGCATAGGTACCGAGCGGAATGATCGCGGCCGTGCCCTTGGCGAAGTTCTGCGTGCCTTGCTGGTAGGTGACGCCCTTCTCGCTGTCTGCATACTTGAACAGTTCGATTTCCTTCTCGATCGGTTCGGTCCAGATCTGCTTGAACGTGGTGTCACCGCTTTTCAGCGCGGCATATTCGCTCTCGGGAACCAATGTGCCGGCAAGCGAGGCGAGGGGCGCCTGCGTGGTCCAGGCATCGGCGAGCGTGGCCTGCACCGGGTTGATGCCCGCATCACGGAATTTCTTGAGCATGGCAATGAATTCATCCCATGTCTGCGGCGGATTGTCGGGGTCGAGACCGACCTTGCGGAAGAGATCCTTGTTGTAGATGTAGCCGGAGGCATTGCCCGCGAACGGCAGGCCGTACAGTCTCTTCTTCGCCGGGTCCGAGGTCTGCACGAGGTTCTTCGCGATGTTCACCATGCCCTCGTTGAGTTCGCTCACCAGCGGGTCATCGGTGAAATCATGGAACACCCCGGAGGCGGCGAAGGTGCCGAAGCTGTAGTCGCCGTTGAAGGTAATCACGTCGGGCACGCGGTCCTTCACGAAACGCGTGCGCAGGTCGGTCTGCGCATTCGCCGAGTTGTTGATGTTGATGCGAATGTCGGGGTTCTCTTTCTCGAACTCCTGTGCCGCCTGCTTGAACCAGTCCGCGGCCTCGGCCTTGAACTGGAAGAAATCGAGCGTGACCTGCCCGCTGCCGGCACTGTTGCCGCAGCCCGCCGCGCCCACGCCGACCGCCAACGCGCACACCGCCGCGCCGATGCCGCGGAGCATGCGTCGCATGGCCGAACGTCTCATCCGTGTTGCGAACTTCATTCTGACTCCCTTGTCCATTTCCACTTTCCATCGCCGATGGCTCCCTTACCCCGGCTGACGGTTGCCAGTGTATGGAACCGCCCTTTTCATTCCCACCACCCCGCGTGCCTTGAAACAGTGTAAGTAATTGGCGTATATTTATATACTCATGGAAACTAATTCGGATTCGCTTGATTTTCCACGCTGGTTCAGTCGTTCGGATGCTACGCATAATGTGGCGCGCGGCATCATGCAATACGGCCCGATCGCGCGGACGCCGCTCGCGCAGATCTTCAATCTGTCGCAGGGCGCGCTCTCGCGCATCACCAGCGATCTCATTTACGACGGCGTGATCGAGGAGATGCCGGCCGGCAGCACGCAGGCGGGCAGATTGCCGCAGGGATTCGACCTACGCGAATCAAGTGAACGCCGCGGCCGCCCGCAGACCGCGCTGCGCATTCGCGAGGACTCGCATGCCTTCGTCGGCGTCAACATTCACGACGGCGCCATCACGGTGTCCGAGGTGAACACGATGTGCCGCCCCATCGGCAGTGACATCACCGAAACCGTGTCGAACACCGCCCCACAGGCCGTGGTCGAGCAGATCACCCGCATGGTGCGTGAACTCGTCGCCGCCTCCCCCGACGCCCCCGCGCCCACCGCGCTTGGTCTTTCGCTCGGCGGCCACGTCGAGGACGACCGTTACGTCACCTTCGCGCCGTTCCTGTACTGGGATTCCAGCGTTGACCTGGGCGGCATGCTGCAGCGGGACACCGGCATTCCCACCAAGGTGTTCAACGACCTCGACTCGGTGCTGCTGCACGAATGCTGGTTCGGCGACGCCATTGGCGTTCCCAGATTCGCCGTCATCACGATGGGCGCCGGCGTGGGCTATTCGATCTCCGACCACGGCGACCCAATAGACAACCCCGACAAAAGCTATGGTCTGGCCGGACATGTGCTGATCGACCCGGAGGGGCCGCGCTGCTCCTCCGGGCATATCGGCTGCTCGCAATGCCTGACGTCCGACTCGATCGCCGAGGAATACTCGGGCATCATGGGGCGTGTGACCACCTTCGAGGAGTTCTCGCACGATCTGCGGGCGAACCGGCCGCAGGCGCGCAGACTCGCCGAACGCACCTGCTACCGGCTCGGCGTGCTTGTGGCGACCGTCTCGAATCTGGCGATGCCCTCACGCGTGCTCGTCAGCGGGGAAAGCTCGTTCATTGCGAAGAAGAACCGCGAGTTCATTCGCAAGGGCATCGATGCCTACCGGCACAGCCAGGCCGCGCCGGTCGAATTCTCGATTCCGCGGTTCAGCTGGCGGCTGTGGTCGGATTCCGCCGCCGCCCGCGCCATCGCCACCTACATTAGCTAGCGAAGGCGCGGCCGCAATGGCGTGCTACACGCGCGTCACGCTGAACAGCACCGCGTTGGCGGGGTGAATGCTCGGCGGTCGCAGACCGTAGCTTGCGAGTGCCTCGCCGGTCATCTCCACGCCGTTCGCATTCCACCAACCGAGTTCGCTCTGCCCGTTGCCGATCTCGCCGAAGGGCTCACCACTCGCCATGTTCAGTGCGAGCGGGCGCACACGATAGGTGGCCTGCGCGTCGAGTCCGGGGAGCGCGATGGGCGCGGCCGGGTAGGTCTGCGACGTGGTGAGCTGGGTGAAGCGGTAGACGGCACGCGCACCATCCGCGCTGATCACACCGTCCACGCGCACGGTCGGGTCGGCTGCATCGTCATGCACGGCGACGCCATGTTCGAAGTCGACGCGGTGCTCCTTGTAGGCGTGCACCCATTCGCCCAACAGGTCGAGGTCGTGCTGCGGCTCCTTGAGCAGATTCCATTCGATGCCCAGATGCCCGAAGAACGCCATCGCCATGCGCATCTCCTGACTCGTCGCGCGGTGCGTGGAGTGCGCGGGGCTGGCGCCGACATGCTCGCCAATCATCTCCGGAGGCACGAGCAGCGACGTGTAGCGCTGGATGTCGGCGCGCTCCACCGGATCCACGCAGTCGGAGGCCCAGATGCGGTCTGCGAGCTCGAGAATGCCCATGTCGACGCGGCCGCCGCCCGACGAGCAGCTTTCAATCTCCAGGCCGGGGTGGGAGGTCTTCAAGTCGTGGAACATGCGGTAGACGGCGAGCGTCTGCCCATGGACCGCGCAGCTGCCGGTGCGCGGGGAGACCGCCTCGGTCACGTACTTGTTGTGGTCCCATTTGATGTAGTCGATGCCGAGCTCGCCGACGAGCGAGTCCATGCAGCCGTACACATACGCATACGCCTGCGGATTCGTCAGGTCGACGACCTGCTGGTTGCGCCCCTGCATCGGCAGGCGGTGCGCGGTGGGCATGAGCACCCAGTCGGAGTGCTCGCGGTACATCGCGGAATCCGGGTTCACCATCTCCGGTTCGAACCACAGGCCGAACTCCATTCCCTTGGCATGCACGTAGTCTGCAAGCGCCTTGAGCGAGTGCTCGCCGTCGGGCCACACGTCCTGGGAGATCCGCCAGTCGCCCAAACCCGCCGTGTCACCACGGCGGTCGCCGAACCAGCCGTCGTCGACCACGAAGCGCTCGACGCCGCTCGCGGCAGCCTTGTCTGCGAGCCTGACAAGCGTATCGTAATCATGCTCGAAATACACGGCCTCCCAGGTGTTCAGGATCACCGGACGCGGCTTGTCGGCAATGCCATGCTCGGCACGCCAACGCGCATGGGTGGCGCGCAGGTCGGCGTGGAAGCGTGCGGCGACTTCGTTGAGCCCCTCGCCGAAGGAACCGTAGAGCCACGGCGTGGTGTAGGAGTCCGCGGCATCATGCAACGTGATCTCACCGCCCGCAAGCACTTCCGCGCCGCCGATCACACCGGTCGTGTATGGCAGGCGCTCCGCCGCCATGAGTGAATTGCCGCTCCACGCCACATGCACCGCATACACGTCGCCATGCGTGAAGCCGAAGCCGGGGCGACCTGCATTGAGCAGCAGCGAAGCGTCGAAGTCGGGGCGCCCCACCATGCTCGCCTTCTGGAACCGACCGATCGTCAGCGGCTGGCGCTGCGGTGAACGTTCACGCAAATGATGCCCGGTGGTGGTGAGCAACTCGGTCATGTCGGCCGGCACCGGGAAACCGAGTTCCACCTTGCCGATCTCCAGACTCCCCGCGCCCAGATTGCGCACGTCCGCGCGCTGACGCACCAGGCCGCTGTCGCGCATCTCGCAGGTCCAGATGATCTCGACCCCCTGTTCGGCATCGCTGGCGGTAACGGCAACCCCGGCGTCACCCACCGCGATGTCGGTGACGACGAAACGGCAGAAGAGCTCCACGCCATCGCGAAACGCGGCTCACCGGTCCATGCCTCGGCCTGCGTGGGCAGCACGCTCGGCCATGTGGTCTCGTCGAGCGCGCCGGAGACCCGTTGCGGGCGCAGGGCGTCCACTGCGCTCACCAGCGTGCGTGGCTGGGTGAGGGGGCGCCCCCAATGCACCACACGCGGCAACTCGTCGGCCACGAACGCGAGCGCGAACGCCGAATCCGCGTCGTGGTTCTCCATGGAGACCACATGCAATGCCTCGCCGGCGTGCGTGGTCGCGTTGAATTCGGAAATCCGTGTCATATTCCCCTTTCGGCATGCGTCGTTGCAATGTGACTACGCTGCCATGCTACGCAATCGCGCATTCCTTGCCATGCCATGGTGTGTTCCGCGCACACGGCAAGTAATTCGGCATGGATCAGGCATGCCGGCGACTGGGGAAGAACTCGGCGAGCAATGCCGCGTTCGCACACGCCGCCGTACACCTCGGGCTCATGGCCCACATGCGGGTCGCGCGGAATGTCCCACACCGAACCGCACGCCCCCAGCTTGGCATCCCAGCCGCCGAACACAATGCGGCCGATACGCGTCTGCAGGCAGGCCCCCGCGCACATCGGGCATGGCTCGAGCGTGACGACGAGCGTGCAATCGGCCAGATTCCAATTCCCGCGCACCGCTGCCGCCTCACGCATCGCCACGATCTCGGCATGGGCGAGCGGATCTGCATCGCGCTCACGCAGATTGCGCCCGCGTCCGATCACCTCGCCGTGCGCATCGAGCACGACCGCACCCAGCGGCACATCGCCCGCGGATCGCGCCATCCGTGCCTGTGCGAGCGCCTCGCCCATCGCCTCTGCGTATTGTGTCATCGCGATACCGCCCCTGCCTTTGTATGCATGCCATCGTCCGCCCGCTCGCATGCCGAGCGCTTCCACTGTTCGACATCTGGCTTTGCTACGCTCGCAGACGACGGCTCTGCTTATACAGCATACTGAGACCAGACAGCATATTAGAAGATCGGCCATGGCCCATGCCGGCTGCAGACCCCGCGCATACAGAAAGGAAGCCTGTGAGCGTTCTCATTCTCATCCTGTGCATTCTCGGCGCCGTGTTGCTCTCCTCGTTCCTGAGCCGCTTCCTGCCGCGCATCTCCACGCCGCTCGTGCAGATCGTGCTCGGTCTCATCGCCTCGCAGATGCCGTTCTTCCCGGATGTGCAACTCGACCCGGAGCTGTTCCTCGTGTTGTTCATTGCGCCTCTGCTCTACCTTGAGGCGCATGAGATCAACAAGAGTCAGCTGCTCAAATCGCTTAAGCTGTCACTGTCGCTCGCCATCGGTCTGGCCATCTTCACGATGGTGGTCGTCGGATTCTCGCTGCACACGCTCTGGCCCATGTTCCCGTTGGCCGCTGCACTGGCGCTCGGCGCCGCGCTCGGCCCCACCGATGCGGTCGCCGTGAGCTCGCTGAGCCATGAGGCCACGCTGACGCAACGCCAGATCGGCGTGCTCAAAGGCGAATCGCTGTTCAACGACGCCTCGGGCATCGTCGGCTTCCAGTTCGCGATCGCCGCCGCCGTCACCGGCCAGTTCCGCGTTGGCGAGGCAGCCTGGGAGTTCCTCATCACCTTCTTCGGCGGCGCCGTATTCGGTTGCATTGTGGGCGTGCTGGCCAATTGGGTGTTCGAATCCTCGCGCCAACTCGGCTGGGAGACCACCACCACACGCATTCTCATGGAATTGTTCCTGCCGTTCCTGCTGTATCTGGGCGCCGAGGCCGTGCATGTCTCGGGCATTCTCTCGGTGGTGGCCGCAGGTCTCGTGATCCGTTTCGACCGCACCGGCATAGGCCCGAACGTGGCCCGGACGAACATCGTCGCCTCAAGCGTGTGGTCGGTGCTCTCGTTCTCGCTCAACGGCGCCGTGTTCATTCTGCTCGGCATGCTGCTGCCGGGCGCCATGCGCGCGAGCTGGGATAACCCGATGGTGAGCAACTACACGCTGCTCGCGGTCATCCTGTGCGTCTCGACGCTCATCGTCGGCCTGCGATTCCTATGGGTCTCGGGCATGCTGCGCCTCGCCCGCGCGCAGGATTCGCACAAGCGTCGCCGCATGACGCCGGAACGCTGGCGCTCCGCCGCCGTGATGACCTTCGGCGGCGCCAAGGGCACCATCACGCTGTCGTTGATGTTCACGATCCCGTACACCATTGCCGATGGCGAATGGTTCCCGATGCGCGACGAGCTCATCTTCATCGCCGGCGGCGTGATCATCGTGACGCTGCTGCTTTCGAACTTCCTGCTGCCGGTGATCGCGCCGAACAAGGCGAAGGACGTGCCCCGCGAGACCACCGAGGCCTCCATAGAGGTGCTGCGGCGCACGGTGGAGGAATTGGCAGAACTGACCACCGACGAGAACCGCTCCGCCGTGATGGTGGTGATCAACTCGTACACCCAGCGCATCGGCCGGCTCAAGAACCAGCTGGGCACCATAGACCCTTCGGCACGCATCGAACTGCAGATCGACGCGCTCAACTGGGAGAAGGAGTACGTCAAGCGCAAGCTCGCCGAATTCCGTCTCGACCCCACGCTCAGCGAGCGCGAACGCGAGGTCAATGTCGAGGCATGCGAACGCCTGCTCGACCAGATCATGGACACGCTGCGTCACACGAACACGAAACACGACTCCTCGCACGTGGTCTGGCAGGTCAAGGGACGCGCCCATTTGGCACAGCGTCGTCTGGTCCTGCTCTCCCGCCGTGCCGCCAACACGATTCGCCGCAGCACGCCGCTCGTCAACGAAAACGAGATCTACGCGAGTCTGCGCAATCTGGAACTCGGCGCCTTCGATCATGTGATTGACAGGCTGTACGAGGAGATGAGCAGCAACACCTACGGCACGGAGTATGTGTCGTCGCTGCTCATGGATTACCGGCGCGCGGAGGCGGCGCTCAAATCGCGCCCGAACATGGCGAATTCCGCCTCACTCGTCACCCAGATCGAAGACGTCAAGCGCGAGAGCTTCGGCATCGAGCTCAGCGTAATCCAGAACATGGTGGAGGCCGGCGACATCACGCGCGCGCAGGCACGTCAGCTACGCAAGAACGTGTATGTGATGAGCGTGGCCGCCGATTCGAACTTCTGATCTGCCTTCCGATCTGCACTGCACGGCACGGTTCGCGGAAGAGTCTGAATGCGGCGGCAGTGGTTGCGAATCAGATGATGCCGGAGGCGATGTCCTGGTCGAGCAGCCATTGGCGTAGGTCGGAGAACTCCTCC
>OLPP01001118.1_pt1 | contig 11047 bp, 7 predicted proteins | sample 1643151 | NCBI WGS metagenome assembly OLPP01 (sample SAMEA3136679, study PRJEB25190) | human gut metagenome | biome: human gut; feature: human-associated habitat; material: faeces | place: Austria | collected 2013 | reverse complement strand
ATATTTTGCCGTTTGTTGAGCTAATACCGAAGGTCAGCTGATTGAACACCGTTTATTCAGAAAAAGAGGTTGTGACACGTTTTGTCACAGCCTCTTTTCTCTACTTGAATGGAAAAATTATAAGATTGGAGAAAATAATCGAGAAATTTGTTGCTTGAATAACAGCCAATTAGACATTTCCTTCACTGTTTCAGTCGTCATTGGTGAACAATGTGTCTCATCTTCTTTAAACTGAGTAGCAAGTTCTTCTAAAAACTCAGGATCGTAGATGACAGCACTTGTTTCAAAATTCAATCGGTAGCTACGAATATCTTGATTTGCTGAACCTACCATGCAGATTTCATCATCCATTATCAATGTTTTTGCATGGAGGAAGCCATTCTCATAGACAAGAATTTGTACGTTTTCCTTGATGAGCTGACGCGCATAATATTGTGTTGCTCGATAAATAAAAGGATGATCCGGTTTATTGGGGATCATGATTTTCACATCGACACCAGAAGCAGTTGCGATTTTCAAAGCAGCAATGACACTTTCATCAGGAACGAGGTAAGGCGTCTGTATCCAAACACGTTTTTTAGCAGAAGTAATCAATTTGATAAACGAAAGCTTGATTTGTTCGCGTTCGTTATTTGGTCCGCTTGAGACAAGCTGGATGGATGTATCAGCAAGTTTGGATTCGTCTCGATCGGCTTTTTTAAAGAAATAATTCAAATGATAGCCGACCTTTTTTTCTTCAGGAACTGAGACGTTCCAGTCTGTTAAAAAACGAAGTTGAAGCAAAGAAGAAGCGGCACCGAAAATCCGTATATGCGTATCACGCCAATAGCCGAATTTTTTTGTCGTATTTACATATTGATTGGCAATGTTGAAGCCACCGGTGTAACTGATCTTTCCATCGATCACAACGATTTTCCGGTGATCATGGTAGTTCAATCGGAAACGAAGCAATGCTTTTTGCGAGGTAACAAATGTATGGACATGTCCACCATTTTTGATTAGACGATTGAAATCTTTTGCTTTTGTGCCGTGGGAGCCAAATGCATCATATAATATACGAACTTCTACGCCTTCTGCGGCTTTTTCTTCTAAAACGCGTAAGACTTGCTGACCGATAGTATCTGTCACAAATGCGTAATATTCGATATGGATCGAATGTTTGGCTTTTTTTAGATCTTGAAGCAGTGAATCTAATTTCTTTTGTCCGTCTGTGAGAAGAGTGACAGAATTCATTCTTGTCAGCGGCATACGATTTAATGAAGAGAAGAAGTCGACAAATTGTTGTTTGTCTTTGTCGCCCATGTCAGGATCGTAATGTTCAATGGTATCTCCTCTAAAAGACTGAAAGTTTTCTAATTCTTTCAAGTCACTTTGTCGGAGATAGAATTTTTTCTTATCCGTTAATCCACGTCCGAAAAATAAATATAATACAAAACCCACCCCAGGAAGGGCAAATAATACTAAGAGCCATGCCCAAATAGCTGCTACATCTCGGGGTTTGATCAAGATAGCCACTAAAGCAATAAGTGCATTCAATAGATAAAGGGCGGTTATAATACTAGATACCACAAAAATGTTCCTCCTTACATACAATAACATTAGTATAGCATGATAGAAGAAAGAAGCCTACCAAGGTGAATATACTTTTCACTCTTTTCATGAAAATGTAGGTAAATCGGGCTAAAGTAGTTGCTTTTTGTAGTTTAATAAGGTAGGATATTAGTACAGTTGAATATCTCCTTAGGGGAGTAACCGGCAACATTTTGTTGCGATAATATCAACAGTAAGTTAACCAAATGGTTTTCTGGTATTGTATGAAATGGTGAGACCTAAGACAAATGCGTATTTGTCTTAGGTCTCTTTTTTTTCAGACAGGACTAGGACCGAGATCAAAAAATGGGGGATGAAATTTGGAAAACAAGGAACAAGCACAACAAGCGGTCTATAAAGAAACGATCGATTCGTTGATGCAGCAAACGCAGAGCTCAACCGATGGATTGAGCACCACGCAAGCGAAGGAAAAATTAGAAAGAGATGGCTTGAACCAGCTAAAAGAAAAGCCGAAGAAGCCAACTTGGAAATTGTTCTTAGAAACCTTCAAAGATGCAATGGTTATCGTATTGCTGATTGTCGCACTGATTCAGATGGTCATGGGAGACTACATCGAATTCTTAGTTATTTTTGCAGTGTTGATGTTGAATTCTATCATCAGTGTTGTCCAAACAAAAAAAGCAGAAGGTTCTTTAGAGGCATTGAAAAATCTTTCAGCACCTGATGCTCGAGTGATTCGTGACGGTAAAGAAAAAACGATTCCGGCAAACGAACTTGTCGTAGGGGATATCGTGTTGTTAGACGCAGGCGATTATGTACCTGCTGATGGACGATTACTAGATGCGGGTTCATTAAAAGTAGATGAAGGCATGCTGACAGGAGAGTCGACTTCCGCAGAAAAAGAAGTAATGGATATCACAAGTACTGTTCCAATCGGTGATCGTACGAATATGGTATTCAGTGGAACGATCGTAACTTACGGACGCGGTAAATTCTTAGTGACTTCAACTGGGAACAATACGGAGATCGGACAAGTTGCTGGTCTTTTGGAATCAACAACTGAGCAAGTCACTCCGTTACAACGAGGTCTGGATAAATTCAGTAAAAAATTAAGTCTGGCTATTTTGGCATTATCTCTACTGATTTTAGGTATCCAATTGTTCCGTATTTATCTTGGAGAAGGTACAGGAGATATGACTGCAGATATCGTCAGCGCAGTGATGTTTGCCGTAGCCGTAGCCGTAGCTGCTATTCCAGAAGCATTACAGTCTATCGTAACAATCGTGTTATCTTTGGGAACGAATAAAATGGCGAAACGTCATGCCATTATCCGAAAACTTCCAGCAGTTGAGACACTTGGTTCGACAAGTATCATCTGTACAGATAAAACGGGTACATTGACACAAAACAAAATGACAGTTGTTGACTACTTTTTAGGAAATGGCGATACTGGAGATTTCACAAACGATCCTTCAAAGTGGACAGCTGACGAACGTCGTTTGATTGAAATCAGTGTCTTAGCGAATGATGCATCAATCAGTGAAGATGGGACTAAATTGGGCGACCCTACGGAAGTAGCGTTTATCGATTTTAGTGAAAAACTAAACCAGCCTTATCAGGAAATTCGAAACAACTACCCAAGACAAGCAGAACTTCCTTTTGACTCAGATCGAAAATTGATGTCTACTGGACACACGATCGATAACGAAAATTACTTATTTGTCAAAGGGGGACCAGATATCGTCTTCCAACGCAGTAAAAAGGTATTACTGAATGGCGAAGTTGTTCCGATGACGGATGAATTGATGAAAAAATTCCAAGAGCAAAATGAAGCTTTTTCAACACGAGCATTACGTGTACTAGCTTTTGCTTACCGTCCACTTGATAATTTTGATTTGTCATTTGAAGATGAAGATGATTTGATCCTTGTTGGTTTGCTTGCTATGATCGATCCTCCACGTGCTGAAGTCACTCAAGCGGTGACAGAAGCAAGAAGTGCAGGAATCAAAACGATCATGATTACTGGTGATCACAAAACAACAGCTGTTGCTATCGCAAAACAAATCGGGATTTTTGAAGAAGGAAACTTAGCTCTGACTGGAACGGAATTAGATGAATTAACAGAAGAGCAACTAAACGAAGTTTTAGAAAAAGTCACCGTTTATGCACGTGTTTCTCCTGAAAATAAAATCCGTATCGTTCGTGCTTGGCAAAATAAAGGTCATATCTCCGCTATGACAGGTGATGGCGTAAATGATGCACCAGCATTGAAACAAGCAGACATCGGGATTGCTATGGGAACTGGTACAGATGTGGCAAAAGATGCAGCAGCGATGGTATTGACGGATGACAACTTTGCTTCTATTGTCAGCGCAGTAGAAGTAGGACGTAACGTGTTTGATAATATCAAGAAAGCTATTTCTTATCTATTTGCCGGAAACTTAGGTGCGATCATTGCGATCATCTTTGCCTTAGTTGCTGACTGGTCCAATCCATTTACAGCATTACAACTGCTGTTCATCAATTTAGTCAATGACTCACTGCCAGCGATTGCATTAGGTACAGAAAAAGCAGAACCCGCTACGATGAACCGTCCGCCAAGAGATCCAAATTCAGGAATCTTTACGGACAAAACATTGATTTCTGTAACGTATCGTGGTGTGCTGATTGGGATTGCTGTTATCTTCGCTCAATGGCTTGGCATGCAGCATTCACCTGAATTCGGTGTAGCTATGTCATTTTCAACATTAATTTGGTGTCGGACATTGCAAACATTCCCAGCACGTTCAAATACACAAACAGCTATCCAAGCAGGGTTCTTCTCTAACAGAAGTGTCTTACTAGCTGTAGTTGTATGTAGCGCGCTTTACTGCTTAACAATGATTCCAGGACTGAAAGAAGTCTTCTCTATCCCATCAGCATTTGGATTGACAGAAGTCTTTACATGTATGGGAATCGCCCTTGTGACAATCATCTTGATGGAAATCACGAAATTGATCATTGTACGAGTACAAGGAAATAAATAAAACGAATCAAGGAGGTTGTGAAATCAGCGTTCTGATCTGAGTATTAGAGAAACAAACGGAAAAATAGTTCCTCATATTTTGCCGTTTGTTGAGCTAATACCGAAGGTCAGCTGATTAAACACCGTTTATTCGGAATAAGGGACTGTGACACGACGTTTGTCACAGTCTTTTTTTATTTATAATAGACGGAAAGCAAAACATTTTTTTATTCATCAAAAGAGATATAATAGTTAAAAGAGGAGAATTATTTATTCCGAAAAGTGAAAATATCTAACAAAAATCAAAAATTTAGAGGGATTCAAATGAATGAAAAAGAATGGGATGATTTTGCGGAAGAATATTATGAAATCCAGCAAGAATCACAAACAACTATTGCAGAAGATGTAAGAAAATATCTGAAGTCGGAGAAAGTCCTGCCTGCTGAAATAGTAGCAGACGTTGCCGGAGGATCTGGCAGATTTCTTTCTTTAGCAAAAGAAGTTAATCACTACGTTTTGATTGATTTTTCTTCAGGAATGTTAGCAAATGCAAAAAAAGAAGCAGAAAAAATTGACTTATCAAATGTTTCCTTTATCAAACGATCATTAGAAGAATTTATCCAATCCAGTGAGACATATGAAGTGGTTTTTACAGCAGCAAACCCAGCTTTGACACATCCCAATCAATTAGAAAAACTGATGAAAAAGTCAAGCAAATGGTGCGTGATAATGAGAGTAGTGGAATCAATCGATGATGTTTTTTATCCTATCGAAAAGCAACTAGGAATGATAGAAGAAGATCCTAATACAACCCCATTTATCATGGATCAATTTGAATCATATTTAATTGATAAAGGATTCAAAGTAAAGAAAAAAGATTTTACTTATTTTGCACAGGAATCAATTACTGAAGAGTGGATGAAGATGTACTATGAAGAGCACGCAAAAGATCCTGTTATGACTAGATATATTCGCAAACTATTCAGTGAAAAACCAGAAATCATCAGTACGACTAGGTTGACCTATCGACTGCTTCTCTGGTCCAAGGACAAAAAAAGATCCCCCCACATTTCGTGAAGGGATCTTTTTTATGCGTGTATTATATTTTGTAATAACGAATATCATTTTCAATTTTTGTAATCGAGAAAGGTACGTCTGATGTATATTCTGCGCTTTCTCCATGTTCAGGAAGCGATTCGCTGAAAATCGTTTCATATTCGTCAACAGAGATTCGTTTTCGAGAATCCAGCATCTCTTGATGAGATTGTGCGAAGAGATATTCTTGATAGTTTTCCTCCAGATAACCTGTAAAAAATTCACTTACTGCACCAGAACCGTAGCTGAATAAACCAATGCGGTCTCCTGGCTGTAATGATTTCGAATTTTCCAGTAGAGAAGTTAGTCCAAGGTATAATGAACCAGTGTAAAGATTACCGATTCGTCGGCTGTAACGAATGCTTTCTTCATAGCGAGCCAGTAGCCGTTCTTGATTTCCTTCATCTGTTTGGTCTAATACGCTTTGCAATGCCTTTTTTCCCATATTCGTATATGGGATATGGAAAGCAATCGCTTGATAATCTTCGAGTCCTCGACCCGATAATTCTTTATGTCGATTCCAAACTTTTTGGAACGATTCAATATACGTAGAATTAGATAAAGGTCCATCAACAACAGGAAATTCACTGTAATCTGGACGCCAGAAATCATAGATATCTTCTGTCAGAAATACGCTGTCGTCTTCAATCGATAAAATACGCGGATTTTGAGTGATCATCATCGCAACAGCACCGACACCTTGCGTCACTTCACCACCGCTTGCCAAGCCGTAACGAGCAATATCACTTGCTATGACTAGTACTTTTCGTTCTGGATGATTTTTGACATATTCTTTTGCCATGTGTAAAGCTGCGGTGCCACCGTAGCAAGCTTCTTTTACTTCAAAAGAACGAGCAAAAGATTGGATTTTTAGTAAATGGTGGATAATTACCGCACTCGCTTTTGAATGGTCAATCCCGGATTCTGTTCCGACGATGACCATGTCGATTTGCTCACGGTCTTTTTCTGTCACGATCTTGCTGGCAGCATTTGCCCCTAGTGTAATGATATCTTCATTCGCACGATTGACTGCCATTTGGTCTTGACCAATACCGATATGATATTTTGCAGGGTCATCTCCACGGCTTTCTGCTAATTCTGTCATATCTAAATATAAATTAGGAATAAAAAAGGAAAGACGATCAATCCCTATTTTCATTTCAACACCTCTTTACTCATGATAAAAAACTTACTTTACTAAAGTATCATAAAAAGATTAAAAGAAATATAAAAAAGCAAATATTTAAGGATTGTTAAAATTTAATCTTAGAAAAAACTAACTGGAACAAGAGCTATTTGTTTTTATAGCAAAGAATGGTATATTTTTGTAGGAGGTGGCTTACTTGAAAGAAGTCGTAATGATAGATGCTGCAAGAACGCCGATAGGAAAGTATCGCGGAAGTTTAAGTTCATTTACTGCAGTTGAATTAGGCACACTTGTGACCAAAGAATTATTAGATAAAACAAAACTGAAAAAAGATAAAATAGATCAAGTAATATTCGGGAATGTCCTGCAGGCTGGTAATGGTCAAAATGTTGCTAGACAAATTGCTCTGAACAGCGGTATCCCAGTGGATGTCCCTGCAATGACAATCAATGAAGTTTGTGGATCTGGTATGAAAGCAGTGATTTTAGCACGTCAACTGATCCAATTAGGTGAAGCAGAGCTTGTGGTAGCAGGCGGAACAGAGAGTATGTCACAAGCACCTATGCTGAAACCCTATCAGTCAGAAACAAATGAATATGGCGAACCAATTTCCAGTATGGTCAACGACGGATTGACTGACGCATTTTCAAATGCACATATGGGATTAACCGCAGAGAATGTGGCAACCCAATTTTCTGTGAGCAGAGAAGAACAGGATCGTTATGCCTTGGCATCCCAATTGAAAGCAGCTCAAGCTGTTGAAGCTGGCATGTTTTCTGAGGAGATCATTCCGCTCAAGATTTCTGCTGAAGACATGTTATCTGAGGATGAAGCAGTTCGTGGAAATAGTACATTGGAAAAATTGGGTACATTACGTACAGTATTCTCGGAAGAAGGAACAGTAACAGCAGGCAATGCTTCTCCATTGAATGACGGTGCCTCAGTGGTGATCCTTGCATCCAAAGAATACGCAGAGAATAATAATCTGCCTTATTTGGCAACCATCAAAGAAGTAGCGGAAGTTGGTATTGATCCAAGCATCATGGGAATCGCTCCAATCACAGCCATTCAAAAATTGACAGATAAAGCAGGAATAGCTTTACCAACGATCGACCTTTTTGAAATCAATGAAGCATTTGCGGCTTCATCTATCGTGGTCAATCGAGAACTACAGTTAGATGAAGAAAAGGTCAATATCTATGGAGGAGCAATCGCATTAGGACATCCAATTGGGGCAAGCGGTGCACGGATTTTGACCACGTTAGCTTACGGATTGCTTCGTGAGCAGAAGAGATACGGGATTGCTTCATTATGTGTTGGCGGAGGTTTAGGCTTGGCAGTCTTGTTAGAAGCGAATACGGAGCAAACACGTGAGGATTTGCAAAAAAAAAAGTTCTATCAGCTCACGCCATCTGAACGGCGCAGTCAATTAGTTGAAAAAGGTGTATTGACACAGGAAAATGCACTGATTTTTGAGGAACAAACACTTTCTGAAGAGCTCTCAGATCATATGATTGAAAACCAAGTGAGCGAAGTGGAAACCCCAATGGGCATTGCACAAAATTTCCAAATCAATGGCAAGAAAAAATGGATCCCGATGGCTACAGAAGAACCATCTGTTATTGCAGCTGCAAGCAATGGCGCAAAAATCTGCGGAAATATCTGTGCAGAAACACCTCAACGGCTGATGCGCGGACAAATCGTTCTATCAGGAAAATCGGAGTATCAAGCAGTGATCAATGCAGTGAATCATCGAAAAGAAGAACTGATTCTTTGTGCAAATGAAAGCTATCCTTCCATCGTGAAACGCGGGGGCGGTGTTCAAGATATCTCTACACGGGAATTTATGGGAAGTTTCCATGCCTACCTATCTATTGATTTTTTAGTGGATGTAAAAGATGCAATGGGTGCCAACATGATCAACTCGATTCTTGAGAGCGTAGCAAACAAATTACGGGAATGGTTCCCTGAGGAGGAGATTCTATTCAGTATTTTAAGTAATTTTGCTACAGAATCGTTGGCTTCTGCCTGTTGTGAAATCCCCTTTGAACGCTTAGGAAGAAGTAAAGAAATTGGTGAACAAATTGCTAAAAAAATCCAGCAAGCAGGGGAATACGCGAAGCTTGATCCGTATCGTGCAGCGACGCATAATAAAGGAATCATGAATGGTATAGAAGCTGTAGTAGCAGCTACAGGAAATGATACACGTGCGGTAAGTGCTTCGATCCATGCCTATGCGGCAAGAAACGGATTATACCAAGGATTAACAGACTGGCAGATTAAAGAAAATAAACTAGTTGGGAAGTTAACAGTGCCTTTGGCTGTGGCTACAGTGGGCGGAGCTTCTAATATCCTGCCAAAAGCTAAAGTATCCTTAGCTATGCTAGATGTCGATTCAGCCAAGGAACTAGCGCAAGTAATGGCTGCTGTAGGGTTAGCTCAAAATCTTGCTGCTTTGCGAGCATTAGTTACAGAAGGAATCCAAAAAGGACACATGGGGCTTCAAGCTCGTTCATTAGCGATCTCAATTGGGGCAGTTGGTGAGGAAATCGAGCAAGTTGCGCAAAAATTACGTGAAGCAGAAAAGATGAATCAGCAGACAGCTATACAGCTATTGGAAAAAATCCGAGAAAAATAAAAAAGTATCTTTAGAGGAAGAAAGCAAGATTTGCAGTTATTTTATTTACTGCAGATCTTGCCTTTTTTTCTTTTACGAGAAAAATGCGTTCATTGTTAGAATATTTTTCTAGCTATAATTAAGTGTGCGCACAAAATAAAAAAGAATGGAGAACTTATGAATAAGAAAAAAACTTACCGTACTACTGAGCATCTGTTTTGGGGTGTTTTTACTAGGTTAAAAGTCCCAATCTCTTATGCCAATATGACTACCGAATCTTGGACAGCTCGTACATATAATCGGAATTGGATGAGTCAGTTAAGAGATGATGTACGTCTATCAGAATTATCTATTCCAGGGACACACAATTCAGCGACAGCAACTTATAGAGGAGGACTCAGTGATTATGTGAGAACACAAAGTATCGACATCCGCAAGCAACTTGACAATGGAATACGTTTTTTAGATATACGTGCCATTGATGGTGTTTTTACGATGCATCACGACAGGTACTATCTAAACCAGAATTTCGGTGATGTACTTAATAAAACAGTGGCCTTTCTTCGTGACAATCCTGAAGAAGTAGTCTATATGAGATTGAAACAAGAATACAGTAGTAAAAATGACCATACATTCAACCATATTCTTAATACACGATATTTACAAGATAGTCGCTGGAGAGATTACTTTTATTATGGAAACGCTAATCCGACTCTTAGCGAGACACGAGGAAAAATCGTCATTTTTCGTAATTTCTTGGGAAATAATGTCGGAATCCCTTATCCGTCAAGTTTTGATATACAAGACTATTGGAATCCAGTGAATCCAAATGATAAACGATGGGCTGTCGAGCAGCAAATTGATAGAGCAAATCAAAGTAGAGGGACGAATGGTGTTAAATATATCAATTTTTTAAGTGCAAACGGATTTTGGAGCGGCGTACAGGGGTAGGCAGCAGTAACCAATCCTTTTACCTATCGTCGTATATTACATAGAAATATCAGACACATAGGAATCGTTCCTAACGATTACCCAAGCGAAAAGCTCGTCAATGCGATTATTGACATCAATCATCGCTTATTAAAAGATACTGAAAGCAGAGGCAAATACCATGGCTATATCGCTTCTATTCAATGTCAAGCAGATGTTTGGAGAGTAGTAGACTAGAATCGGGGAAACAACACAGGGGTTATTTACCATAACCATGGAGGAAGCAATCAAAAGTGGTTCCTAGATTATGATGTTGTGAGTAAATCATATGTGTTGAAAAGTCATCTTGATAGAAATCGCGTGTTATCAGAAAATAATTCTTTCACTGTAGATGTAATGAATCAGGCAAGTATAAATAACCGTGCAAGGTGGCGATTGATACCAACTGGGAAGAGCATGTAAATGGGGATGTTTATTATCTACAAAGTGTTCGGAGCCAACGAGTCTTAACTGTGCAAAACGACATATATTTAGATAATCGTCCTTTGCGTATGCAACCTTTGGAACATGCGCAAAGACAACGCTTTGTCATTCACAGAGAGGACATGCAATAGACAAGAAAAACAAATTGAAAAAAGCACGAATCTATTGTTATATTCGGATATATATTTTTAATATTAACTATTTATTATATGACTAAAAA
>OLPP01001108.1_pt1 | contig 11175 bp, 9 predicted proteins | sample 1643151 | NCBI WGS metagenome assembly OLPP01 (sample SAMEA3136679, study PRJEB25190) | human gut metagenome | biome: human gut; feature: human-associated habitat; material: faeces | place: Austria | collected 2013 | reverse complement strand
ATAAAGCTAATACCGAAACTTTCGGCAATCCTGAGCCTACAAAGGTTACTCTTGAAATAGAAAAAGGACCTTTTATTGTAATTACTGGTCACGACCTCTATGACTTAAAACAGCTTTTAGAGCAAACAAAGGATAAGGGAATTAATATTTATACTCATGGAGAAATGTTACCAGCTCATGGCTATCCAGAACTTAAAAAATATCCTCACTTAAAGGGCAACTTCGGTACAGCATGGCAAAATCAGCAAAAGGAATTTGACAATCTTCCCGCTCCTATTCTCTACACAACAAACTGTCTTATGCCAGTAAAATCTAGCTATGCTGACAGAGTTTTTACAACTGAAATGGTTTCTTATCCAGAAATGGTACACATTGGAGATAATAAAGACTTTACTCCTGTTATAGAAAAAGCTCTTGAATTAGGTGGTTATACTGAAAATCAAATAAGAACTGGTATTAATGGTGGTTCAAGTGTTATGACCGGCTTTGGTCACAATACAATATTATCTGTAGCAGATAAAGTTGTTGACGCTGTTAAGAATGGGGATATTAGCCACTTCTTCCTTGTTGGTGGCTGTGACGGTGCAAGAGTTGGTAGAAATTATTATACTGAATTTGTAAAGCAAACACCTAAAGATAGCATTATTTTAACTCTTGCCTGTGGCAAATTTAGATTTAATGATTTAGATTTAGGCACAATAGACGGACTTCCTAGAATTATGGATATGGGACAATGTAATGATGCCTATAGTGCAATAAAAGTTGCTGTTGCACTTTCTGAAGCCTTTGGTTGTGGAGTAAATGAATTACCTCTTTCTATGGTACTTTCTTGGTACGAGCAAAAAGCTGTTTGTATTCTTTTAACTTTGCTCCACTTAGGTATCAAGAATATTTATTTAGGACCAACTCTCCCTGCTTTTGTATCTAAAAATGTGCTTAATTTCTTGGTTGAAAATTATAATATTTCCCCAATAAGCACTCCTGAAGAAGATTTAAAGAAAATTTTAGGCTAAACTCAGAACACATTATTTCCGATTTACTAACATAAAAGGCTGTTGAAAACTAATACTTTTCAACAGCCTTACTTTTATTTATAAACTTCTAACCATTTACCTTTCCATGCATATAAAATCATCAATACTGTACCTAAAGTCCATGAAACAGGATATAGTATGTAAATACCGTCTATAGAATTAAACCTTGGCAATATAAATTGTACCCAAACAATTCTGAATAAACACATAGATACTAACAAAACTACCATAGGTGGAACACTTTTTCCTGTACCTCTGACAGTTCCAGCCAATGATTGCAAAATACTAAGTATAAAGTAAAATGGACAGAAGAACATAATTGCCCTTCTTCCGTAGGCAATTACCTCTTTATCCTCTGTAAACAATCTCATAATTTCATTTGAGAACAATAATATTAAAGCACCAGTTACTATTGTGTAAATCATTCCCATTCCTATAGTTGTCCACATACCTTTTTTTACTCTGTCAATTTTTCCAGCACCATAATTTTGACCAACAAATGTTGTTACGGCCATACTAAAACTCATAACCGGCAAAATATTGAAACCGTCTATCTTCATATATGCACCAAAGCCAGCCATAGCCAATGCCCCAAAACTATTTATACTAGCCTGTACAAGTATATTTGAAAATGAAATAACCATATTCTGTATGCCCGTTGGCAAACCAATTTTTACAATACGAATTGCCATTTTGCTATGGCATTTAATCTTTCTTAAGTTTACCCTGTAGCTATCATTAATTTTCATTAAGAATATTAAAGCCAAAATGCAAGAAACAACCTGACTAATATCTGTTGCTATGGCAGCTCCGGCTACACCCATCTTAAGGAAACTAATTAATGCTATATCCAATATTATGTTAGTAACTGAGGCATAAGCAAGGTAAATCAATGAACGCTTAGAATTACCTGCTGCGTTTAAAATACCTGCTGACATATTGTAAACAACATTAAATATTAATCCACAGGAATACAATCTTAAATATGTAATTGAGTCATTTATTACATCATCAGGTGTGCCCATTAACCTTAATATAGATGGTGTGAATATTACACCACCTATTGTCAAAACAATACCTAAAATAATTGCAATAAAAAAAGCTGTATGAACAGCATCTTGTGTAGCCTTATTATCTTTCGCTCCTAAAAACTGTGCCACTATTACACCGGCACCAACAGAAGCACCTTGACTAAATGCAATTAACAGATATATAAGTGATGTACTTGAACCAACAGCTGCTAAAGCTCTACTTCCCACAAAGTTACCAACAATAATAGAGTCGGCTGTATTGTACAACTGCTGTAGTAAATTACCTAAAATCAAAGGTATTGAAAAAAATAAAATATTCTTCCATATTTTTCCCTCTGTCATAAGGTTTGATTTTGATTTTTCTCTCTCCATTACATTTCTCCCTCTTTGACAACATCTTTCCAGAAATATATTATAATCACATTATTCTTTAATATCAAGACTAAAAAAGGGAATGTACAATCTCTCATACATTCCTCAAATTGTCAATAAAACTTATATAATGTCATATGTTTTAGTGAAATCTAGTATAAATAGAATATTTTGTAGAAAAAAATCGTTTATGCTATAAAAAAGCAAAAAAGCCCAATTGTACTGGACTTTTCCGATAGACTGAAGGCTATGGAACAAAACCATAGCCTTGATTGATTGTACTAATAGGTATTTAACTGTATTTTGCCATTGCCTTTTGTAATACTACCGAATGCAGCAAGTGAATCAAAGGCTACAAACATTCTACCTTCGCCATTTACAGACTTACTATAGGCTGTATTGTTTTCGCAAATAACGTTTATAGAAGTAGCCTGTGCTTCGTAAGCTACTTTTCCCTCAGGATAAGATACTACATCAATAGGAGATAACATCTTATCGCCATTTCTGATTATTTTTACAAGTGAACTTTCACTGCCTTTTGTAAAAGTTACATCAAAGCCATAGCTGTTTAATGAATTACAGTTTACATAGTATTCTCCACCATAAATATAAAGCTGTATAGCTTTGCTGTTTATTAAACATTCTGTATTTGTATAGGCTATATAACCCTTGCAAGTTACAGTATATGATGCACTTTTATATCCATTTGTTACAGTAATAACGGCTGTACCAACTGACTTTGCTGTAACTGTACCTGTATAGCTATCAACTGATGCTACAGAAGGATTACTTGATGACCAACTTAAACTAGCACTGCTGTTATTTGACACAGCACTTGCTGTAAAACTTTCTCCAACTGTCATCTGTGGCATAGTGTGCATTAAATAAACATTGTTTTTATTTGGATTTTCTGCCACTGTAGTAGTTTTAGTTGTTGTATAACTGCTACTACTTGAAGAAGATGAACTTGATGTACTTGTAGAACTTGATTTATAAGGACAAACACCATTGGGATGTAAATGTGCCGGATATCCTCCACAATGATAGTGGTAAGAACCTAAACCACTTTTGTTTTTGTAATCATGGTGACCTCCGTTTGAATCAGTTCTTCCTGGATGTGCATATACTGAACCAGCTGAAAGCATAACTGATAACAATATAGCTGTAATTTTTCTTAACTTCATTTTAATTACCCCTTTCTAATATTTTATATATTAATAATACACAAAATAAGGTGGTAATTTCAATTCAGATATATTGACATAATTCGACATAAATTGATGTTTTTTGCAGTAATTAACATCGCTACTTTGTGTCTTGATTGGTTAAGTCGTCTGGATTTATCTTTCGGTTCATTGGTCAGAACTTTCAACTTCGTTGAAAGCCACACTTCGTGTGTCCGATTTATCTTTCGGTTCATTGGTCAGAACATTTTGCTTTGCAAAATGTGGCTTGTAAACAAGCCATCGGATTTATCTTTCCGATTCACTAAAAAGACCATATACTTTTCAGCATATGGTCTTTAGAATTATTTCTCTTTTTTATATTTTTTAGCTTTATCCATCATTTCTCTAAAACTTTCCTTATATTTATAAGAAACAGCTTTTGGATTGTTTTTCAAAAGTTTAAACTTAGCCTTATCTTCGGCAAGCATTCTTTTATAATACTTGTCTTTTAATGAGTCTAACTTCTTTTTAAGATTTTGTAATTCTGGGGAGTCTTCATCAAGTGCAATATTTGTTATATTATCCCTTGCTGATATATAGAGTTCCTGTAAGGACATTTTTTTAAGTTCGTCCATTTTTTCTTTGCCATTTGCAATAGCAGTATTAAACTCAATCATCTTATTATGAACATTCATAAGGTCATCTTTAAGTTTCTGTGAATTAGCAAGCATTTTCTTTAATTCAACAGCTGTTGTTGAAGAATTAAATAAATCAACAATAAACAATGAACTTATGCCGGAGTCAATAGATAGCAATACCATATCATTTAGGAACAATACTCCTTTTTCAACCCAACTGTGAACAAGATATATCAACAATATACTTAATACACCCCAACAAAGGCTGTTAAAAAGACAGATATAACCACATAAATTAAATGGTTTATCACTATAATCCCAATATCTGACCTTATATATTCTTTCCATAACAAAACCTGTTACAAACTCCAATACAGAGGCTGCAATAGTTCCTAGAATGAATACAAGAATAGGACTTGTTCTAAAAGGAATGACAGCAAAAAGTATAATAATAGCACCAGTACCGTAAATAGGTATAACAGGACCTCTCATAAATCCTCGGTTTACCCAATTTCCAGTACAAACTGAAACATAGGTACTTTCAATTATCCAACCAAAGAAACAATAAATATAGAAAAACAACATCCATTGAAGTAGGGAGTAATGGTACATTTTTTACCTCTCCTTAATAATCTTCAGGTCTGTCTTTTCTAAGTCCAAAGTAATAGCGAATAGCTTCTACAATTCTTTCTGCTGCATATCCATCACCAAATGGATTTTTAGCAGCTGACATTTTTGCGTATACTTCTTCGTTTGTTAATAATTCAACTGTAGTGTTGTAGATATTTTCTTCTTCAATACCAGCAAGCTTTAAAGTACCGGCTTCAACACCTTCAGGTCTTTCTGTTACGTTTCTTAAAACAATAACAGGCTTACCCATTGAAGGTACTTCTTCCTGAAGTCCACCACTATCAGTGAGAACTAAGTAACTTCTGTTCATAAGATTGTGCATATTTTTAATATCAAGTGGGTCTGAATTCTATCGTGGTTACCAAGATATTTAAATGCAACCTCTCTTACAGCTGGGTTATAGTGAACAGCATAAACAACTTCAACATCAGGATAATCCTCAACAATTCTGAGAACAGCCTTACAGATGTTTTCAAGAGGTTCGCCAAGATTTTCACGTCTGTGAGCAGTCATTGTTATAACTCTCTTATTTTTGTAATCAATGTTGTTAAGTTCTTCTAAATCAAACTTAAAATCATCGTTGATTGTAGTCTTTAAGCAGTCAACAGCTGTGTTACCTGTAATAAAGATATTGTCAGGAGAGATGTTTTCCTTTAATAAATGTTCCTTTGCAAGCTTAGTAGGAGCAAAGTGTAAATCAGCCATATGACCAGTAAGAACTCTGTTCATTTCTTCTGGGAAAGGCTGGTGCTTGTCATATGTTCTAAGACCTGCTTCAACGTGACCTAACTTACTATCATTATAGAATGCTGCAAGAGCACCTGCAAATGTAGTTGTTGTATCGCCGTGAACGAGAACTAAATCAGGCTTACAATCCTTCATTACTTCTTCAAGACCTGTAAGAGCCTTTACAGTAATACTTGTAAGAGTCTGTCTCTGAGTCATAATATCCAAATCGTAATCTGGCTTTAAATCAAAAATTTCTAAAACCTGGTCAAGCATCTGTCTGTGCTGTGCTGTAACGCAAACAACCTGTTCTATATCATCACACTTGTCCATAGCCTTAATAAGAGGAGCCATTTTTGTAGCTTCTGGACGAGTACCGAAGATACTCATTACTTTTACTTTATCCATAATTTCACCTCAAAATAATATATTACTATTAATTAAACCACATTTTAAGCATTTTTTCAACTTAATATTCTACATTTACTAAAATTAATCCTCTAGGTGGAAGTGTAGCACCTGACTTACTTCTATCCTTAGCCTCTAAGATTTTTGGCATATCTTCAGAATTAGTTTTTCCAAGACCAACTTCAACAAGTGTGCCTGTAAGTATTCTGACCATATTGTAGAGGAAACCATTTCCCTTAAATATGAAACTTATTTCGTCGCCGTCTTTTATTATTTCTATATCGTATATTTTTCTTACAGTAGATTTTTTTGTTCTCTTATTTGAACAAAAAGACATAAAGTCGTGCTCGCCTTTTAAATATTCGGCAGCCTTCTTCATAGCATCTACATCTAAATCAGCACAGTAGTGTAAAACAGTTCTTCTGTTGAAAACATCAGGCTTTTTGCCAACACATAAAGTGTACATATATGTCTTTGCTTTGGCATTTAATCTGGCGTGAAATCTGTTGTCGACTTTTTCACATTCCAAAATTTTTATGTCTGAAGGAAGATGCTTATTAATATTGTCCATAAGTCTTTCAGGCTCTAAATCCTGTCCCAATTTAACATTTGCAACCTGACCCATGGCGTGAGTACCGGCATCTGTTCTGCCAGAACCGATTACTTCGGCTCTTTCTCCAGTTCCGTCAAAAACAGCATTTTCGACTACTTCCTGTATAGTATTTTCCTGATTTTTTTGCTTCTGCCAGCCGTTATAACGTATTCCTTCGTACTGTAAAACTAACTTGTAATTATGTAATTCGTGTTCTTTCATACTTATCAATCTCCTAATGACAAACCACAATATTTGTGATACAATTTTAATAGAACCTTAATAATACTATACAATAATTTTTCAGCAATATCAACTATAATTAAAGGGTAAATAAAAGGAGGAATGATTTATGGAATATAAAATTCTTGTAGCCGATGACGATAAGGAAATTCGTGAGGCAATAGAAATATATTTAACAAATGAACAGATGAAAGTACTTACAGCTTGTGACGGACAAGAAGCTTTAAAGGTACTTGAGGCAAATCCTGATATACACCTTATTATTATGGATTTAATGATGCCTAAAATGGACGGTATACAAGCTATACTCCAAATCAGAAAGGAAAAGGAAATACCTATTATTGTACTTTCTGCTAAATCAGAGGATAAGGACGTTGTTCTTGGTCTTAACATTGGTGCTGATGACTATATTACAAAGCCATTTAACTTTCTTGAGCTTATTGCAAGAGTAAAGGCACAGCTCAGAAGATACACAAAGTTCACAAGTTTTCAGCAAAGTAATGATGAACTTTTCATAAGAGGTTTATATCTCAACAAGAAAACTAAGGAAGTTAAGTTAGACGATAAGCCTGTTCGTCTTACTCCTATTGAATTTAAGATTTTACAGCTTTTAATGGAAAATCCTGATGTTATTTTCTCTATACAGGAAATATACGAAAAGGTATGGAATGAGCCTTTTATAAACAGCGAAAATACTGTTGCGGTTCACATTAGAAGAATAAGAGAAAAAATCGAGGTGGACCCTAAAGAACCTATGTACTTAAAGGTGGTGTGGGGAATTGGATACAAAATCTCAAAATAAGGTTGCTGTATTCTTCTTATTTTTGCTTAGTATAATACTTTTTGGCTGTAGTCTTTTGACCAGTTTTGAAAAGAAGTTGGACTATGACAAAGATACTATGAGCTATTTTAGAGATAGCCCTGAAATACAGGAACTGGCAATAAGATATGCTAAAAATCTTCAGAGATATTATTGCTATTACAAAAATTTTGATATTAGTACAGCTACAATGAAGCTGGCAGAGTTAGACAAGTATATTTCTACTGGTCATGTAGAGGAAGGCAAGTCTAGTCATACTGTTATTGCTCCTTTTAGTAATAAAAATGACAGCAGTACAACAGGACCTACTCCTGATGATGAATACAATAATAAGCCGGAAGAATTATATAACTTTGATTTGGATAGTCTCACTCTTGATGAAGTGCTTTCAAGACAGAGTAAATTAGTAGATACTATAAATAACTATAATACAGTGGAAAACTACATAAGAACTAATTCAGATTTTCATTTTATGGTTTTCGATATTTTAAGAAACAGAGTTATTGCTACTAATTCAGAAGATTTTTACAAAGAAACTAATTACGAAACTATATCTACAGGCGATGATATTTTTAATGTAAAGTTTAATGGGGAATTGCTTAGCACAGCTTTTTCGGCAGATAGTATGCGTTGCTTTATTTCAATTCCAAATGCTACATCTCTTACTATAAAGGGGTATATGTTTGAATTAAAAAATACTGTAGCATATAACAAGATATTGGCTTCTCCAGCTTTACCTATTTGCCTTTTTGCTTTAGGTCTTGCTGTATTACTTTTTATAAAGTCTACAAATGAGGCGATATTACATGATATAAACGATAAATTTTTTAGACATTTTGAAAAACTTCCTTTGGTTATTTCAATTCCTTGCTTTTTAATATGTTTAAAATTTATTTTTTATCATTATGCACATACAAAATCAATGCCAGTTCTTACAAGTTATTTTTCACAGGGGAAGTATATTGCTATACTTGGCTTGATTATTGGTTCATCTGCTATGGTTCTTTATTTAATAATGACATTTGAATATATATTAAAAATAGCTCGAGAACCTAAAAGAATATTTAACACCTATGAATTTAAGGGAGTAATATCTTCTATAGAAAATTTGAAATTGGCTATACTTAAATCAAAGAAAATATATTTTATAATACCTTTGATTTTCTGTGTACTTGCAATAGTTTTCATATACGGTATTATAATACTTTTAAGTGTTAGTATGGCTTTATTGCCAAAGTCTGTTGCTATTTATTTAGCTTGTCTTGTGGCATTAATGTTTTTCATTTTCTGCTACAGAATAATAATATCAGAAATAAAATTAAGATATTATATACAGGAAATGGCAAATGGAAATATTGAAACAATTCCTTATCAAACAGGATTTTTCACTACTTCTATTAACAATATCAATAACATTAATACCGGACTTAAAGCAGTTATGGAGGAACAGCTTAAAAGTGAGCGTTTAAAGACTGAACTTATAACAAATGTTTCCCACGATTTAAAGACACCTCTTACGTCTATTATAAGCTATGTAGATTTGTTGCAGGCTATGAATATAGACAATGAGAAGGCTAATGAATATATTGGTGTTATTAAAAATAAATCACGCAGACTTAAAATACTTATTGATGACTTGTTTGAGGCATCTAAACTTTCAAGTGGTCAAATGAAATTGGAAAAAAGAAATGCTGATGTTGTTTCTCTTTTGGAACAGACATTGGGAGAACTTGACTACAAGTTGGAGGATGCTCATATTGAATTTAAGATTACAGGTTGTACTGACCCTATTATTTTAAATATAGACGGTCAGAAAATGTGGAGAGTATTTGATAATCTTATAAATAATATTATTAAGTATTCTGCACCAAATTCAAGAGCATATGCCGATATTGAAAATAATGAAAATAATGTGGTTATAACATTTAAAAATGTAGCTAACTATACTATGGATTTCGAGGCTGATGAGCTTTTTGAAAGATTTAAACGTGCCGATAAAGCTAGAACTACAGAAGGTTCAGGCCTTGGACTTTCAATAGCTAAAAGCATTGTAGAACTTCATGGTGGCAAAATGAAAATCGTCACTGACGGTGATTTGTTTAAAATAATAATTGTTTTAGAAAAGAACACTGAAGAAAAAAGCGAATAATAATTTTATGGGAATGTATGAGAGATTGTACATTCCCATTTTTATAAAAAAGGTGTAGTCATTTTCGACCACACCAAAAATTAAAGAACCTGAAAATCCATAACCTTTCAGTTTAAATAGTTGGCAACTAATATGCCAACTATTTTTATTTATTGTAAATATTATAGAGATTATTTACTATTTCTTTTACTTCATTTCTAAATTGTTCAGGCTTTGTTACTTCAACCTTATCACCTTGACTTAAAAGCCACATAAGTACACCTTTACCATAGGTTTCAGCTTTAATAGTAAATACACCATCTTTTTCATCTATTATTTGTGCTGTAGGTATTCTGTCCAAAATAGCCTCTACAGATTTTCCCCAAAATTTAAATTCTATTGTTTGTAAATCTCCCCCTTGCATAAACTGTATGTATTTTCTGTACTGTCCATCTTCAAAATGATTACCGTAAGGTACAAAGAATTTCTCATTTAAAATCTTAAAATTCTTAATTCGGTCAATTCTAAAGTGTTCTATTTTCTTCTTTCCATCAACGTTAGAAACTAGATAGAAATAATACTCACCAAACATCATACCTTGAGGATTTATGACAACACTACTTAAAATTTCTTTGCTGTTTTCTATTCTAGTATAATTAATTTTTATTTTTTTGTGTTCACTTATAGCCTGACTTAAATCCCATAAATTATTTATAAAGGGTTTATTATGTTTTGGTCCAATATAGTAAAACTTTTCATTAGCAATAATGTTGTGAACCTGTTGGGCTTCTGCCGTGTTTACACAACAATCAAGTATTGTATCTATTATAGGCATCATTTCTTCTTTTATAAATGCCTTGCTTTCAAGTAGAATTTTACATACTGCCAATATTTCGTTTTTAGAAAGTGTTCTCCTACCCTGATATTTTAAAATATAACCACCTAAAGCACGTTTATATTCAATATCATTTATGTAACCATATTTTACTTTCATTTCACTAAAAAAATCTTTAAGACTTTTTATATCTCTTTGTATACTTCTTTCGTGAACACCAAAATATTCAGCATATTCTTTTTTCTTTAACACTTTACCTTCCAATAGGTCAGAATATATTTTTAAAATTCTAAATCCCTTTAAATCATACTCTGATTCCATATTCCACCTCATCTCCAACAGTAAGCACCCCATTTCTATAATCATTATACTATAATTATATAAAGGTAACTAGACAAATATTGTCTATTTACTTACTATTACTTATTTTTTGTTAAGCATATAATACCATACCATATAGACAGGAATTGTCCCTCTTAAAAACTTTTTTACATTTTTTAACAAAATTTTTTAAGTAGACAAGAAGTGTCATAGCAATGATGTATATTATAA
>OLPP01001096.1_pt1 | contig 11302 bp, 9 predicted proteins | sample 1643151 | NCBI WGS metagenome assembly OLPP01 (sample SAMEA3136679, study PRJEB25190) | human gut metagenome | biome: human gut; feature: human-associated habitat; material: faeces | place: Austria | collected 2013 | reverse complement strand
TGATACGCGGCGCATCCACGCCCTTTTCCAGCAGTTTTGCCGCTGCCCGGAATGTAGAAGGGCCCGCGCAGGAATACTGAAACACTCCGGTATCGGTAACCATTCCGGTATACAGACATTCCGCGATTTCTTTTGTGATCTTCTCCGTATCTAACAGTTCACAGATCAGCTCACAAGTGGAACTTGCATCCGGGAAAATATAATTTTCCTCTGCAAAACTCTGGTTACTGACATGGTGGTCAATACAGGCTGTATGCTTTGCTTCCTGAAAATAACGTGCAGCATTCCCCAGACGTTTCTCATCTCCGCAGTCCATGGCGATAAACAGATCAAACACCACGGATTCCTCATAGTCACTGCGGATTTCCGATGAAAAATTCAGGAATTTAAAGATATTGGGAATCGGCTCAAGATACAATCGCACATCCACATCCGGATAATATTTCCGGATATAGTTGTAAACTCCGAGTGTGGAGCCCACACAATCCCCATCCGGGCGTACATGTCCGGCAAGACCTACCGATTTTTTCCCTGCAAGAATCTCATCAAGCTTCTTCATCCGGTTTCTCCTTTATATCTTTGGTCACTTCATCAATCATTTTTGACATATGGATTCCATATTCAATCGACTGATCCAGTACAAACTGAATCTCCGGTGTGTTACGAAGATTCAGACGTTTTGCCAGCTGGCGGCGTACATAACCTTCCGCACTGCGAAGACCGGCAATGGTATCTTTCTTTTCTTCATCGGAACCCATCACACTGATGTATGCCTTGCAGGTTTTCAGATCCGGTGCCACTTCCACAGAAGTGACGGATGTCATCATATGAATTCTGGGATCTTTGATCTCCTGACGGATGATGAGGCTTAATTCTTTCATCACTTCGCCGTTGATCCTTGTATTTTTTATGCTGTTTTTTCTCATTATCTATCACCTCAATCCGGTATGAAAGCCTATCTCGGTACTTCTACCATGATGTATGCTTCTACCTGATCCAATTCCTGGATATCGTTGAATCCTTCGAATACCAGACCACATTCATAACCAGCTTTTACTTCTTTCACATCATCTTTGAATCGTTTCAGAGATGCCAGTGGGCCTTCGAAGATCTGTTTTCCTTCTCTGGAGATTCTTACCGTACAGCCTCTCTGGAATACACCATCCAGAACATAACTTCCGGCGATGTTACCGACACCGGATGCTTTGAAGATCTGACGAACCTCTGCATGACCGATGACTTTCTCTTCGAAGACAGGATCAAGCATACCCTTCATGGCAGCTTCCACATCTTCGATTGCCTGATAGATGACACGGTACAGACGCAGGTCTACACCTTCCTGTTCTGCGGTTGCTTTTGCTGTTGCGTCCGGACGAACGTTGAAACCGATGATGATCGCGTTGGAGGCGGAAGCCAGTGTTACGTCCGATTCGTTGATAGCACCTACACCACCATGGATGACCTTAACGACAACTTCATCATTAGACAGCTTCACAAGACTCTGCTTTACAGCTTCCACAGATCCCTGAACATCAGCTTTTACGATAAGATTCAGTTCTTTCAGGTTACCTTCCTGAATCTGGCTGAACAGATCATCCAGAGACATCTTCGCTTTTGTTTCTTCCAACAGACGGTTCTTATTTTCAGAAATAAAGGTTGCTGCAAAGTTCTTTGCTTCTTTATCGTTTTCGGTAGCCACCAGAACTTCACCTGCGTTCGGTACATCTGACAGACCAAGAATCTCTACCGGCGTAGACGGACCTGCTTCTTTGACACGGCGTCCCTTATCATCCATCATCGCACGTACTTTACCTGAGGAAGCTCCGGCTGCGATAAAGTCACCCACATGCAGCGTACCTTTCTGTACAAGAATAGTAGCAACCGGACCTTTTCCTTTGTCAAGCTGCGCCTCGATAACCAGACCACGTGCTTTTCTCTTCGGGTTGGCTTTCAGTTCGCATACCTCGGAAGTCAGCAGGATCATCTCCAGCAGTTCCTCGATACCCTGGTGAGTCTTTGCGGACACCGGGACGAAAATAGTGCTTCCTCCCCAGTCTTCCGGGATCAGTTCGTACTCGGAAAGTTCCTGTTTTACTCTCTCGATGTTGGCACTCGGTTTATCTACTTTGTTGATCGCAACAATGATCTCAACACCTGCTGCTTTTGCATGGTTGATTGCTTCTACCGTCTGCGGCATTACACCATCGTCTGCTGCAACTACCAGAACAGCGATATCGGTGGAGTTTGCTCCACGCATACGCATAGCGGTGAATGCCTCATGTCCCGGAGTATCCAGGAATGTGATCTTCTGTCCCTTGATTGATACCACATATGCACCGATGTGCTGTGTGATACCACCGGCCTCACGGTCGGTTACATTTGTCTTACGAATCGCATCCAGCAGTGAAGTTTTACCATGGTCAACGTGTCCCATAACACAGACAACCGGTGGTCTTGGAACGAGATCCTTCGGATCTTCCTCTTCCTCTTTTAACAGTTCCTCGATCACATCCACTTTTTCTTCCTGTTCTGCGATAATATCATAGTCAAGTGCAATCTCCTGTGCCTTTTCAAAATCGATCTCATGGTTTACCGTAACCATAGTTCCTTCCATAAACAGTTTCTTAACGATCACTGCCGGCTGCATCTTCATCTTTTCTGCCAGTTCGCGAATCGTCATTTTCTCCGGAAGTGTGATTTCTTTCACTACTTCTTTCTTTTCTTCCTTCGGCTGAGGACGGGCAGGTTTCTGCAGTGCTTTCGGCAGTCTGCTCTTCTGAAAACGTCCCTGGTTCGGACGGTTGGATCCCTGTCCGTTTCTTCTGTCCTGGGTCTTTTTCTCTTCTCTTTCGCGTTCTTTTTCTTTATCTTTTTCTTTGTTCTTTACGTCTCTGACCGGTTTTCTTGCCAGGCCAAGATCCATACTGTCCATAGCAGGTCTGGAATCTCTGCGTTCATTTCTGCGTCCATTGTTTTCTCTTCCGTCGCGGTCTCTGTTATCACGGTTCATACCGTTTCTGTTGTTATCAAAACGACGGCCACCCTGATTGTCTCTGTTCTGATTGTCTCTGTTTTGTCCGTCTCTGTTTCCATCGAAGCGACGGCTTCCGTTTCCGCCGTCCTGACGGTTGTTCTGTCCCTGATAACGGTTATTATTCTGGCCGTTTCTGTTATCAAAGCGACGTCCACCCTGGTTATCTCTGTTCTGGCCATCACGATTCTGATTGTCTCTTCTTCCCTGACCGTTGAATCTTCTCTCCTGACCATCTCTGCTCTGGCCGTCACGGTTCTGATTGTCTCTTCTTCCCTGACCGTTGAATCTTCTCTCCTGACCATCTCTGCTCTGATTGTCACGGTTCTGATATCCACTGCGGTTTCCTTCACCGTTTCCTCTTGCCGGTCTGTCCTGTCCGTTTCTGTCAGACTGCGGTTTGTTTCTTCTGAAATTCTTACCTTCCTGGGTCTGTGCGTTCTGCGGACGGAATACCTGAATCAGATTTGATTTCTTTTTCGGGCGGTCAGCTGCTTCTTTTTTCTCTTCTTTTCCTTCATTTTTTCCGGTGAATGCATCCCGGACCATTTTTTCATCTTTTTCTTCCAATGTACTCATATGACTCTTAACTTCTACCTTTTTCTCCTTTAAAAATTCAATAACTTCTTTGTTTGTTTTATTTAATTCCTGTGCAATTTCATAGATTCTTGATTTTGGCATTCTACCACCAACCTTTCTGCTCCATGCCAAGAAATGTAATTATTCAGATTTCAGCTGTTTTTCCATTGCTGCTGCCAGGTTTTCATCAGTTACTGCCAGAGACGCACGGAATTCTTTTCCCATGGCTCTTCCCAGTTCCTCTTTTCCTCCGAAATCATAACAGGGTACTTCATAATACGTACACATGTTATGGAATTTCTTTTTGGTATTGTCCGACGCTTCCGCCGAAACGATGACCAGCCAGACCTTTCCTGTCTTTACTGCTTTCTCCGTTGAAAACTCTCCGCTGACAATCTTACCTGCCTTGGTGGAAAGTCCGATCAGTGATAGTACTTTATTACAATTCAATCGTATCCAGCTCCCTTTCCAGGTTCTCATAAACCTCCTGAGGAATCTGCATCTTCAGGGAACGTTCCAGCCCTTTGTTCTTGATGGCTTTCTGCAGACATTCCTTTGAGAAACAAAGATATGCGCCGCGACCGTTTTTTCTTCCGGTCACATCCAGTACGATTTCACCTTCCGGCGTCTTCAGTACACGCATCATTTCCTTTTTATTTTTCATCTCATTGCATCCGATACATTTCCGCAGCGGCACCTTTTTTATATTTCCCATAGCTATCCGCCTCACTGTTTTTTCAGGTCTTACTCTTCTTCTGTGGATGTCTCTTCCGAGATCTCTTCTGTTTTCGGTTCTTCATCCAGTTCTACACCGGCCAGAGCATCTTCCATGGAATCTTCACCCTCTTCATCGTCAGATTCCTGATAATATTCAAAATCACCGGCTTCTCTCGCCTGTGTCTCACTCTTGATATCGATCTTGAAGCCTGTCAGACGGGCTGCCAGACGGGCATTCTGTCCTTCTTTACCGATTGCAAGAGACAGCTGATAATCCGGAACAATAACCAGTGCAGTCTTCTCATCTGGATCTGCCAGTACGGTGATCACCTTTGCAGGGCTCAGTGCATTCTCAATCAACAGTGCCGGATTCTCATTCCAGCTGATGATATCGATCTTCTCACCACGCAGTTCTTCCACAATAGTATTTACTCTGGCACCGTTCATACCTACACACGCACCGACTGCATCAACATCCGGATCATTGGACCATACAGCGATCTTGGTTCTGGAACCGGCTTCTCTTGCGATGCTCTTGATCTCTACGATACCGTCTTTTACCTCTGTCACTTCTGCTTCAAAGAGACGTTTTACCAGTTCCGGATGAGTTCTGGAAACCATGATCTTTGGTCCTTTCGGTGAATCCTTAACTTCCAGTACATATACTTTGATACGTTCGGTCGGTTTGTATACTTCACCTTTGACCTGCTCGTTTTCACTCAGGATCGCATCTACCTTACCCAGATTCACACTGACATTTTTTCCCATGTACCGCTGTACCACACCGGTAACCACGTCTTTTTCTTTCTGGAAATATTCATCATACAGAACTTTTCTTTCTTCCTCACGGATCTTCTGCAGAATCACATTCTTTGCGTTCTGCGTCGCGATACGTCCGAACTGTTTGGACTGAATCGGAACCTGAACGATATCCCCCAGTTCATATTTGGAATCCATCATCTTCGCATTGGAAAGGCTGATCTCCATCACCGGATCTTCTACCACCTCCACTACGGTCTTGTCAGCATATACGCTGAACTCGCAGGTTTCATGATCGATGGTCACATGTACGTTATCTGCTTTTCCAAAATGGTTTTTACAGGCCTGAATCAGAGACTGTTCGATCGCTTCCATCAGAACTTCTTTGCTGATATTTTTTTCTTTTTCCAGAATAGTTAACGCTTCCAGTAATTCTGTGTTCATTTTTTCTTTATCCTCCTTAAAAATCAAAAGCAAGACGAATCAATGCGATATCTGCTTTTTCAAATGTCTGCTCTTTCTGCTCCTCTGTGGTGATCGTCACGCTACTTTCATCATATGCACTGAGGATTCCGTAGAATTCTTTTTCTTTATTAATCGGACGATAGGTACGGATCTCTACTTCTTTTCCCATACTTCTTACGTAATCCTTTTCTTTCTTCAGAGGACGTCCAAGACCCGGGGAACTTACTTCCATAATATAAGCATCTTCGATAAAATCCAGTTCATCCAGTTTATCACTGAAGATTCTGCTGACTGCCTCACAGTCATCTACGGTAATTCCGCCTTCTTTATCGATATAGAAACGTAAATACCAGTTTCCTGCCTCTTTCACATACTCCACATCCACCAGTTCAAAACCAAACTGATCAATAATCGGCTGTGCCATAGCTTCCGCCTTCTGTTCGTACTGTTCTCTTACACTCATGCTTTCACCACCTTTTACATGAACAGCAGTTGCTGTCCTCAACAATCAACCCTGATTCTTCGGATGTTCGACCCGTAATTCATACCATCAAACTTCATCCTCCAACTCAGTGATTGATACTCAATGCAACAAATAAGAGTGGACGTATCGCCCACTCTTAAAACTAGTCATCATCTATTAACATGGTAATCATACCATTTATTATTATAAAATGCAAGCGTTTTCAGGCTTTTTCCTTTATACCCGCACTTTCGTTCCTTTGGTGTCCCGTTTTCCAAGCTTGATCTTATTGAGTACCATCTGCTTTTCTTTGTATTCAATCTGGTATTCCATCCGGCTTTCCAGAAGATATGCATGTTCCAGATAATCTCTGTCACCCATCTTCATTGCCCGGACACCAAGGGCTGCTTTTTTCTTCTCCGGTACTTCCTCTTTCAGAAAACGCAGAAAATATCCAGCATGGCTCTGCAGCACCACATAATCCATCGTGTCACACAACTCCACAAGAACCAGTTCATCCTCCTCCGTCAGTTTGGTAGAAGCGATGGTTCTCTTGATCACATCGAATTCCGTTCCCGGCACCTGTTTGATCATACCGGATTTTGTCACGAAAATCAGAGAAGCATTTTTTACTGCCTCCATATTGCTGACACAAAGCAGTTCTTCCTGTGCACTGGAAAAATTACTCAGGTTGTCGATCGGAACTCCTTTATCTCTCAGCCTTGTAAGTGGCAGATCCATCACTTTTACCGTATGCATCTGTCCTTTGTTCGTAAAGAGACAGATCTTATCGGTATTCATACAGGTAAATACATACTTATATTCCCCGTGAACCGTCTCTTTGTTCCTCTCGTAGGTATTCTTATCCAGCACCTTGGCATATCCGAAACGATCCATCAGAAAACATACTTCCGCTTCTTCTACTTTCTTTTCTTCAAAGACAGCTTCTTCCCTGTTTTCAATCACGGTACGGCGTTTTCTTCCATAGGTTTTCTTGATGTGATCCAGATCTTCCATGATGACCTGTGCCATGGCATCGTAATTATTCAGAATCTCTTCATATCTGGCAATATTTTTCAGAGTTTCCTCATGTTCTGCCACCAGGGCTTCGATTTCCAGTCCGATCAGCTTATACAGTCGCATCTCCAGAATCGCAGTTGCCTGTCTCTGGGTAAAGCAGAGTTTTTTTGCTGCTTTCTCACTGGCTTTCGTCTTGAAGCGGATACCTTCGGTCACACCGTTTACCAGACACTCTTTTACCTGTTTCTGGTTTTTACTTCCACGCAGGATCTCGATGATCAGATCGATCACATCACAGGCTTTGATCAGACCCTCCTGGATCTCTTTCTTTTCCAGTTCTTTATTTAACAGTGTCTGATGCTTTCTCGTACAGACTTCAAACTGAAAATCCACATGATGCTCAATGATCTGTTTCAGGCTCAGTGTTTCCGGTCTTCCATCTGCTACAGCGAGCATATTCACACCGAAAGTATCTTCCAGACGGGTCTTTTTATAGAGCATATTTTTCAGATTTTCCACATCTGCGCCTTTTTTCAGCTCCAGAACGATCCGGATACCTTCTTTGGAAGACTGGTTGGAAATATCCACAATATCTGTAGCTTTTTTGGATTCTACCAGACCGGCTACATCATTTAAGAATTTTCCTATATTGGCTCCAACCATCGGATACGGGATCTGGGTGATCACAAGGTTGACTTTTCCGCCTTTTAATTTCTCTTCTTCCACTTTTCCGCGGATCTTGATCTTTCCGCTTCCGGTTTCATAGATCTTCAGAAGTTCATCTTTATTAATCACGATACCGCCGGTCGGAAAATCCGGTCCTTTGATGTATCTCATCAGACCTTTCACGCTGATCTCATTATTTTTCATGTAGGCTTTCACACCGTCCACGATCTCGACCAGGTTATGTGGCGGGATGCTGGTCGCCATACCGACCGCGATACCATCCGCTCCGTTTAACAGAAGATTCGGAACACGAACCGGAAGTACCACCGGCTCTTTCTCTGTCTCATCAAAGTTCGGCATAAAGTCTACAACATTCTTATCCATATCACTCAGATATACTTCCTGGGTGATTTTTTCCAGTCTTGCTTCCGTATATCGCATGGCAGCGGCTCCGTCACCCTCAATGGAACCAAAATTTCCATGACCGTCTACCAGAGCCTGTCCCTTCTTAAAGTCCTGTGCCATAACCACCAGGGCATCATAGATGGAACTGTCGCCATGTGGATGATATTTACCCATGGTATCACCTACGATACGGGCGCATTTTCGATAAGGCCTGTCATAGCGGATACCCAGTTCATACATATCATACAGGGTTCTTCTTTGTACCGGTTTCAATCCGTCACGAACATCCGGCAATGCTCTTGACACGATAACACTCATGGCATAGTCAATATAAGACTTCTGCATTACCTCGGAATATTCGGTTCTGATAATCTGTCCTTCCATGTTTTCCTCCTGATTGTTCTATCAGATATCCAGCTGTGCGTTCTGTGCATGCTGATAAATAAATGCTTTTCGGGGAGGTACGTCCGTTCCCATCAGTACTTCTGTCACGTCAGATGCCATTCTCGCATCTTCAATTTCCACCCGTTTCAAAATTCTTGTCTTCGGATCCAGAGTTGTCTCCCATAATTGCTGGGCATCCATTTCTCCCAGACCTTTATAGCGCTGCAGAGTAAAGGATCCGGTGTGAGTTTTTCTGTATTTTTCCAGCGCCTTGTCATCATACAGATATTCCTCTTCCCCTTTGGAAGGGATCACTTTATACAATGGCGGCATAGCAATGTATACATGGCCTTCATAGATCAGTTCCGGCATAAAACGATAAAACAGAGTTAGCAACAGGGTAGAAATATGGGCTCCGTCCACATCCGCATCGGCCATGATGATAATCTTGTCATACCGAAGCTTTGTAATATCAAAATCATTCCCATACCCCTCGGAAAATCCGCAACCAAATGCATTGATCATGGTCTTGATTTCTGCATTCGCCAGCACTTTATCTATCGTTGCTTTTTCCACATTCAGGATTTTTCCACGGATTGGTAAAATAGCCTGATAATTACGGTCTCTGGCTGATTTTGCAGAGCCGCCGGCGGAATCTCCCTCGACAATAAATATTTCGCATTTTTCCGGATCTTTTTTCACACAGTTTGCCAGTTTTCCATTGGAATCAAAAGAATACTTCTGTTTCGTCAAAAGATTGGTTTTTGCCTTTTCTTCGGTCTTACGAATCTTGGCAGAACGTTCTGCACAGGAAAGAACTGTTTTCAGGGTCTCAAGATTACGATCAAAGAATCGAACAATCTCATCTCCTGTGACCTTGGCTGTCGCCTTGGATGCATCCTGATTATCCAGCTTGGTCTTGGTCTGTCCTTCAAAACGAGGTGCCGGATGTTTGATAGAGATAACTGCAGTCATACCATTTCGGATATCCACACCGGTAAAATTGCTGTCTTTTTCCTTCAGAATTCCCAGTTCTCTTGCATAGTTGTTCATAACCGTGGTAAACATGGTCTTGAAACCTGTCAGATGGGTTCCGCCTTCTGCATTGTAAATGTTATTACAAAATCCAAGAACATTTTCATGGAATTCGTTGATATACTGGAAAACCCCTTCCACCGTAATTCCATCACTCTCTCCTGAAAAATAAACCGGATCATGAAGCGTCTCTTTTTTTCTGTTCAAATCTCTTACAAAACCAATGATCCCCTCCGGCTCATGATAATCGATAACTTCCGGTTCCGTCTTCCGTTTATCTTCGAAATGAATGGTCAGCTTAGGATTCAGATACGCAGTTTCATGAAGACGGCTTTTTACCTCTTCCTCTGTAAATCTTGTTTTTTCAAAAATCTCCGGGTCCGGAAGAAAATTGATACAGGTTCCGGTCTCTTTTGTACGTCCGATTTTCGGAAGCAGACCCTCTTCCAACTCGATTACCGGAATTCCACGCTCATATCGGTCATGATGTACGTATCCTTCTCTGCTGACTTTGACGTCAAGATAGGTAGACAGTGCATTTACCACAGAGGAACCTACGCCGTGAAGACCACCACTGGTCTTATACGCACCGTTATCAAACTTTCCACCCGCATGAAGGGTGGTAAATACCAGACGCTCCGCAGATATTCCTTTCTCATGCATTCCAACCGGAATTCCACGTCCGTTATCTGACACGGTGCAGGAACCGTCTGCTTCCAGCGCAACCCGGATCAAATCACAGTGCCCTGCCAGATGCTCATCCACCGAGTTGTCCACGATTTCGTAGATCAGATGGTTGAGACCTTTTCTGGAAACGCTGCCTATATACATACCCGGTCTCTTCCGGACTGCCTCAAGACCTTCCAGAACTGAGATACTACTGGCATCATAACTGTCTTTCTTTGCCATAATACTTTCCTTTCTATTCTTTCTCTCCCCGATACTTTCCTTTGTCTCAAGCCACAGACTTTGGCTCGTTGCTCGCTCCCACACTCGCTGGCGCTCGTTGCTCTGCATATCAATAATTGGTCCGGTGGACCAATTTTGATTAACGCGGCAGTCGCCAAGGTCTCGTGCAAGCACGGACTTTGGCTCGTTGCTCGCGTACATAATTAATCGGCGGTTTTTCATGGGGTACTGGGGTACTTAACGAAAACTGCCGATTATTATACCATATTTTTATACATAGAAACAAGTTAAAAAGTACTTTAGATTGTAGATTCCTATATTTTCCCCTTTTCTCTCAGATAATTCAGAAACCCCTCTGATCCTTCTTCCACATCCCTGTAAGTTTCATCAAAGTCTCCTGTATACCATGGATCTGCTATATCTCTTCCAGATCCGGCAAAGCTTAACAGTTTATATATCTTCCCCTCCGGGTCATGCTTCAACATCCGGTTCAGGTTTCGTATATTTGCAGTATCCATACCTATAATGTAATCGAACTTGTCATAGTCGTCTAAAGTGACCTGTCTGGCTCTGTGAGGCACCAATGGAATTCCCAGTTCTCTCAATTTATTCACTGTACCTCTGTGTGGAGGATTACCGATTTCTTCTCTGCTTGTTGCAGCACTGTCTATAACAAACATATTTTCCAATCCAAGGGTGTTTACTTTGTGGGTAAATACGCTCTCGCTTAGGGTTGATCTGCAAATATTGCCATGACAGATAAATAGTACTTTTATCATTGTTGCATAACCTCGCATTTCTTAGTTTTTCTTGGTTTTTCGGGCTTTGTAAGCCTTTGTAAATTTTTGCTTTCTGGCATAACCTGGTTT
>OLPP01001067.1_pt1 | contig 11697 bp, 10 predicted proteins | sample 1643151 | NCBI WGS metagenome assembly OLPP01 (sample SAMEA3136679, study PRJEB25190) | human gut metagenome | biome: human gut; feature: human-associated habitat; material: faeces | place: Austria | collected 2013 | reverse complement strand
TCGCTTTTATAGTTTCTTCTTTTACTTCCAAAGAAGCTTCACGTTTCTTCGCATCTGCTGCTTTGATTGCTTCATCTATAATCTCTCTTGCTTTATCTTCTGCATTCCCGATCGTAATTTCCATTGCCTTCTTGCTTCTTGTATTCGCTACATAGGCAGATACCGGAACTGCGATAACCAGAGTTGCGATAATGGCTATAATAATACCAACCACAGGTTTCCTCCTTATTCAATTTTTTGTGTATTCACACTCATTTAATTTTATATGTTTTTAACATAAAAGTCAAGGAAGGGATACCTCTTCTGTTCGAATTATCATTGCTGTTTTTCCTTGGATCGTAAGTCCCCCTCCAAAATCAACGGAATCTCCTGTGATCAGATCAATCCCGCATCCTGCCTGAGCATCAAAATGTGCTGTAAATTCGCCATCACCACAGTTCATTGCAAAAATGATGCGGTCTTCATTCGTTCTTCTCTGGAATACAAGAACATCTGGTGCGATCGCTAATTGTAAGTAATCACCGTATTTTAAAGCTGGTGATCCAGCTCTTACTTTTGCCAATTGTGCGATATAGTTTGTTAATTCATTTTCTACTAAATCTTCTTTATGGATTCTTGGACGCAGGCTGTCATCACTTCCCTGTTCTTTCTTTCCTTCCATTCCCCATTCACTTCCATAGTAAACACCCGGAACTCCTGGCATCGCAAATTCCATTGCATAGATCAATGGTAAATGCTCTTTATCCTCTAACTGACTTGCGATTCTCCCCACATCATGGTTATCTACAAAATTATATAATGGAAGTCCTTTGTACAACGTCCATTCTTCTGGTCCAAACTGACGGTTTAGGGAATATCCGATCTCATGCATATTGTGTGTATTGAAACTTGAATACAAACCTTTATAACATTCATAATTTGTCACAGAATCCAACAGCTCTGGATTCACAAGCTGTGTGTAATCACCATGAAGCATTTCTCCGATCATCAAAAATTCTGGTTTCTTGCTGTGAACAAAGTCAACCAACACTTTCATGAAATTGCGGTTTAACATATAAGCAACATCCAGTCTTAATCCATCAATCCCTAATTTATCGATCCATATTCCGACAGATTCTAATAAATAATTTCTAACCTGTTCGTTGTCAAGATTTAATTTGACCAGTTCAAAATGTCCTTCCCATCCTTCGTACCAGAATCCATCATCATAGCAGCTATTCCCATCAAAATTAATATAGAACCAATCTTTATATGGAGAATCCCATTTCTTTTCTCTCACATCTTCAAATGCAAAGAACTCTCTTCCGACATGATTAAATACCCCGTCTAAGATCACCTGGATTCCTTCTTCATGCATGGCATCACACATCTTTTTAAAGTCTTCATTGGTTCCAAGTCTCTCATCGATCTTCTGATAATCTTTTGTATCATATCCATGATCACTGGATGAAAATACAGGTGAAAAATATACTGCATTCATTCCTAATTTTTTAATATGTGGAATCCAGTCTATCATCTCGAGAATTCCATGAGATGGCTGCCCATCTGTTAATGCTCTTAGTGGAAACACTTGATAAATCATTAATTCGTTCATTTTCATAGTCTCTTTTCCTTTCTGTCACTCTGTGCTTTTTAACGATTCAACCATGTCGATCTTCTTCAATTGGAAATACACGAAGGCATTTACAAGAATCGAAAAAGCGATTGTTAGTAAAATACTGTAAATATAGCTTTGCACATAAATCTGCCTTCCAAACATGATCAAGTCAACTTCTGTTGTGAAGATTACGTATTTGTGTAAAATAATGCCTAAAATAATTCCTGCGATCGTTCCAAGGATCGTTAAAAGGATATTCTCTCGATACACATACGCTCCGACTTCACCATCATAGAATCCAAGAACTTTGATCGTTGCAAGTTCCATTCTGCGCTCGGAAATGTTAATGTTATTTAAGTTATATAATACCACAAATGCAAGAAGTCCTGCAGATACGATCAGAACAACGATTACAATATTTAAGTTATTGACCATATCTGACATTGTCTTCTCATCGTCGGCACAAAAATGCAGTTTTGAGGCTTCATCTCTTGCAAGAATCTGTTTTCCATTTTCCTGCATCTTTTTCTTAGATATATTCTTTTCAATACAATATATACCTGTCGTTTGTGCTTTTTTATGATACAGTTTCTCATAAAGTTTTGGTGTCATGTAGACTTTATGCTGCATGTAATTTTCTGTGATCTGACTTATTTTTGCTGTGATCTGTTTATCTCCAGACCGTTGGATCTTGATCGAATCTCCTTTTTTCACACCAAGCAGGGACGCTGCCTTTTCTGTTAAGATGATCCCATCATCATCTAACTGATACTTTGTTTTACTCTTTCGATCCTGAAGGCTGATATAGCCATTCAGATCTTTTTTGGACATTGGCTGGATCATCGTTGCATCCTGTTTTTTCCCATTGGCACGGATCGTTACTGCAGATTCGCTTACTTCTATCAAATCTGTCATATGTTCTTGTTTCTTTGCATACTGGATCAGATCTTTTTTCTTTGTCTCGCTAATCCCATCTTTATATGTGATCGAAAAATCATAAGTAATGATCTCCCCATACTGCTTTTCTGAGATTGCTGAAATCGAATCTTTGATTCCAAATCCTAAGAGTAATAATGCCATACATCCGCCGATTCCAAAGATCGTCATAAAGAATCTCTTCTTGTAGCGGAAGAGGTTTCGCATCGTTGCTTTCCAGATAAAACTTAATCGTTTCCAGATAAATGGAATCCGTTCTAACAAAATCCTTTTTCCTTCTTTTGGAGCAACTGGACGCATCAGCTGTGCAGGTTTTTCTCTTAATTCTTTATAACATGCAGATAATACTGCTAAAACAACAACTCCAACCGCCAGTCCACCTGCCATCACAGAATATTCGATCTCTAATGGCGTATAGACATCTCCCAGTCCTGTATACATCATTTTATAAGCGTTAATGATGATCCATGGAAGCAGTTTTTCACCGATCACTGCCCCTAGAATACTTCCACTAAGCGTTGCTGCGAGGGCATAGGTCACATATTTCATTGCAATATGAACTCCACTGTATCCCAATGCTTTCATCATACCGATCTGTGTTCTCTGCTCTTCGACCATACGTGTCATCGCTGTTAAGCTTACCAGTGCTGCAACTAAGAAAAAGATGACCGGTACCACTCGTCCTAACGCTGCAATCCTGTCTGCTTCCTGTCCGTATTCCACATAAGACTGCATCTTCTCACGGTTTAAGACATACCATTTCCCTTTCTTGATATCCTTAACATCCTGTCTGGCATCTGCAATCTTCTGCTCGGCTTCCTTGAATTTCTTTTCTGCTTTCTTTCTTGATCTCTTTAATTTTTTCTCCCCGGATGAAAGTTTTGATTCTGCTTTTGCAATCTTTTTTTCTCCGGAGGTGATCTGTTTTCTTGCTGATACTAATTTTGCTTCATTTGTTTTGATCGTTTGCTTTGCTTTCTTTAGCTGGCTGCTTTTTTGATCCAAGGTTGTTTCAGCCTTTGCAATCTTTGTCTTTGCCCTGCTGATCTGTTTTTTCCCTACATTGATCTTGCTTCTTGCTGTCTTGATCTGTTCTTTTCCTGCATTAATCTGTGCTAAGGAAGCTTTCGCTTCATCCTGTGAGATCATTCCAGCCTGCATGGCACCCTGAATCTGCTGTTCTTTTGTCTGTAAGTTCTTCTCCTGTGTCTTTAGCTTTGCCTCCTGTGTTTTTAATTCTTTGCTTTTTGACCGAATTGTTTGTTTCTGTGTCTTTAACTGCTTTCTGGCATTCTGAATCTGTCTGATCCCTGACTGATACTGAGCTTTTGCATTCTTGATCTGCTGCTCTCCATCAGAGATCTCTTTCTTGCTTTTCGCTAATTTTGCTTTGGAATCTTTGATCTTTTGTCTGGACTTCTTTAGCTTTTTCTCGGCCTGATCTAGTTTCTTATATGCTTTTTTTCGTTCTTTTTTGAATTTCTTTTCTTTCTTGTCGATCTTCTCTTCGGCTTCTTTCTGAACAGATCTTAACCGTTTCTCATTTTCTATTTTGGAAATATCTTTGATCTCTTCTTCCAGCTGTTTTACTTTGTTTTTGTAAGCATCACTGTAGGCTCTCTCTTGCTTCGCTCCCTTCGCAGTCAGATAAACTTCTGTATAGATATCTGAGAAAAATTCTGATGGTTGCACCACAATAAAGCCTGACAATGTTCCCGTTCCAATGCCAGTGCTTCCTCTGGATCTTGAAAGATATTCTGATGAACTTCCGATTCCTGTGATCTTATAGGTTGTATCTTTCAGAGTATCCTTAAGATCATCTTCATTTCCAGAAGATAAATTTAAAACATCCCCTGTTTTCAGATCATTTTGCTGGGCATACCATTCATCTACCAGACATTCTCCCGATGCTTGTGGAAGTTTTCCATCTATGATCGTTATCTGGTTTAATTTATCAGTCTTCCCCATAACTTTGATCGCATGTTCTTCGTCACTTCCCTGCTTCCTTGCAATCACATCTATAGAATGTCCTCCTTCGACCGACTGCACATTTTTTAACTTCCGAAGGGCTGTCAGATTCTCTTCTGAAATCCCAAGTGTTCCCATGACTTTGACATCCATCAGCCGACTTCCATCAAACTGGTGGTCTGCTGTGATATACATATCTTTTTGTGTCACACGGATTCCTGAATAGAATGCAACGCCCAGTACAACGATAAAAAAGATTGATAAAAATCTCGGAAGGGTTCCTGTGATCGTTCTGTATATATCTTTATGTAATGCCGTTTTCTTCATACGCATTTCCTACCATTCAATCGTCTCCACCGGCTGAGGGTGTTCGTTTATCGTAATATTGCTGATCTTTCCGTTCTTCATCTCGATCACACGGTCTGCCATCGGTGCGATCGCAAGATTATGTGTGATCACAACCACTGTTTTTCCTTTCTTGTGACAGGTATCCTGCAATAATTTTAAAATAGATTTTCCTGTCTGATAATCCAGGGCACCAGTTGGCTCATCACAGAGCAAGATCTTTGGATTCTTTGCCAATGCACGTGCAATAGAAACTCTCTGCTGTTCCCCACCAGATAACTGCGCAGGAAAATTATTCAGACGGTGTCCAAGTCCCACATCTTTTAATACTTCTTCTGCTTTCAGAGGATTCTTACTGATCTGAAGTGCCAATTCTACATTCTCTGTTGCAGTAAGATTGGGCACCAGATTGTAAAACTGAAATACAAATCCTATGTCATCTCTTCGATATCCTGTCAGTTGTTTTTTATTCCATTTGGAGATATCTTCTCCATCAATATAAACAGCGCCACTGGTCGCAGTATCCATACCTCCTAAAATGTTCAAAACGGTAGTTTTTCCTGCACCACTGGCGCCAATGATCAAGGCGAACTCACCCTGATCCACCGTAAAATCGATCCCATCTACGGCTTTGGTGATTACCTCTCCTGTCTGATATATTTTCTTTACATTTTCTAACCGAATCAACTCCATAAATATGTTCTCCTTTACGTACAATTTTAACATATTTTCATTGATTCGACTAGTCTGCTACTTAAACTGATTTAATGATTCATCATATTCGTATCCGATCATGGAAAGCTTTTGTTTTACTTCATTTTGATCGAGATCGAGTGACTTACACAGGTCTTCGTATGAATCGTAAAAATCTCGTAATTGTGTATTGATGTAGCTTAATAACATCACTGGGTCTTTTGGTATCATGTCTGTCTCCTAATGTCTTTGTCTTTATAAAATGTTATTTAAAAAATTGGTTGTAGACCCGCCATTGTTGATCAGTGATGATAAAACAAACTCTTTCAAAACAAAATATGATATGAATGTTGCGACCAATATAGTGATCAACACAACATACGCGATCATATCTTTCTTCGTATTCGGATAGCTCATCATTGCAACGATCATATAGATCATCCCAAGGACTCCTCCAACTACAATGATCAGAATCGCGAACTGATACATTCCTAAAAACAATCCTAAAATTCCAAGGATCCATCCTAGACTTAATCCCAAAGATCTCATTCCTGCGATCTGACAGCTTTGAAACCAATTGATATCCGCTTCTGCCATCGCTTTCATTAATCCCATGACAAGTGCTGCGATCACAAGTGATACGATGATCGCAATAATGATCCCATATCCAAAGAATCCTCCAAGTGAAGGTGTCTGTGCTGCCGTTCTTGATGTTCCGAAAACACTGTTGATCCCGCTCATTGTTGCGGATACGATCTTCTGTAACAGAACATATAGATATAAACCTGTTAAGACTGCTTCAATTCCCATCAGGATCAATCCATTTTTACTGTCCTTGTCTGATACAGCTTCCACAAATCCTGTACTTGGATGTTTGATCATCTCTAGTGCCTGTGTAAAGAAATTCTTTGCTTTATCTTTTACTTCTTTCTGTACAGATTCCTGCATATCATGCACTGGCTGCTGTGTCTGTGTACAACTGCATGGCTGACCATCGATCAGTCTTCTTCCACATTTGGTACAAAACTTTGCCATAAATATATTCTCCTTTTCTTCTCTCATCATAGCATCTAATAATAATAGTATGAAACGCTGTCGATCACCCATTTTCCATTCTTCTTGAGCATCTTGGCCACACCGTTGATCGTACAGGTTTGTTTCTCATAGGACCCTGTCCATCCATTTTTATATTTGTAGTCTCTTGTTCCCTGAACTGCTACTGGGATTCCATCTGCGACTGTATAGTAAGATGATGTTGCATCAACAGCCTGACATTTTGTTAATTTTACATTGCCTAACGCTTTCGCATCCTGTCCATAATAATAAATATATCTGCACAGACTTGTTCCATAAGAGTTTGCTTTCTGATCTGATGTAAAATAAGATGTCAATCCTGAATTTCCAAGATTTCTGATCTTTGCTTCTGTGATCTTTGGAAGATAATTTTTTAGCTCTTTCGCTGCCTCTGCTTTGGCTGAATCAGAATATTTGATCTTGCTTAATGGATTTTCTTCTCCTGTTTTAAATGTGTAACTTGTCTGATCAAACAAGCCGTCTGCTCCATGAAATGTGATCTTATGTGTTCCTTCAAACATCCTTGTATAATATGTATTTCCCGAAGTATTTTCTGGAACTTTCGCTGCGATCCCATCAACTTTCACTGTCACTCCTGGCATTGTAAATAATTTCACAGTCTTGATCGTTGCTGAAGTATCTGTGATACTTGTTACCTCATATTTATCAAAGAATAAGAAATTCTTCTTTGCTGATTTTGCTACATGGATCGTTATCGTGTCTGAACCTTTTTTCGTCTGGTAGATGTACTGTCCTGCATAAGTTCCATATTCCGTATATCCTCCAGTTGGTGCAGATAATGTCTTTGTCTCACTTTGTTCCATAGTCTGCTCATAGGCTTCTTGATTGATAAATGTATCTTCTTCAAAATTATACAGATCATAGATCTTTGACCATCTTTGGCTGTTATAATCTTTGACAAATTGATTCGCTGCTGATTCTGGACTGCTTTTTTTATTTCCAAGATAGAAAAATGCTGCGATCAATACAACCAGAACTGCAATTTCTGCTATGATGATCTTCTTTGCTTTATCACTAAATCCTGCTGCTGTTCTTACTGATTCTGACTGTGGAGCCGCTTCTTTTTTTACAGGCTCTGATTCTGATACCTCCGTGCGCTCAATCTTAGCTCCACATTCTCCACAAAACAGATCGTCGTCTTTTACTTCACTTCCACAATTTGGGCAAAACATACTTCTTCATCTCCCTTCTTTATCTAAGTCCGCGTTTCTTTAATTCTGCTGCCATGGTATCAACATTCTTTTTCTCATATTTGTTCAAAGAAATATCATTCTGATCGTCCACGGTTCCAACATACCATTCTTTTTTCTCAAAACGCTCTTTATTCTTCTTCTTAGTGAATTTTAACCCATGTCTTGCATAAACCTCATTCACTGCATATTGAAGTTCTTCATCAGATAATTTCTTTACGGAAGATTTGCTTACGTAAGAAGTGTCTGCATCTGGGAAAATATATCCATCATCCGCATCCATTACATTGCTTGCTGTATTATTTTTTGCAGCTGTTGTTGCTTCTTCTGTAACTTCTTCTGTCGTTGTTTCCTGTGTTGTTGGCTGCTCTGTTGTCATATTGTCTCCTGATTCCCCTGCATCTTCTTCAGATACAGATTCACCCGCATCAGATTCACTGACATCATCACTTCCATTACCGTTTGATTCTTGTTGTACGGCATTTTTTAAAGATGATGATTGCCCATTATCACTGTTTCCACTCGTGATCATCATAGCAATCAGTGCTATGGCTACGACTGCGATCACCACTCCTAAAGAAATGATGATCTGTTTTTCATTTTTCTTCATTCTTTTCTCCTCTTCTCTCGTAATACCGGTCAACACCATCTGCAATTCCTTCTGCAAGCATTGATTGATAATGATTGTCCGATAACTTCTGGTCTTCCTCTGGGTTTGACATAAATCCCATCTCAACGATCGTCACTGGAATCTTACTCCAGTTGATCCCTGTCATCTCATCTGTCTGCGTTACACCGCGGTTCACTGCCCCGGTCCTTCTGCATAATGTACTTACCACACATTCTGAAAGTTCCTGACTATCTGCCGCGATCGATCTGCAATATGGATTCGATAATGTCGGACTCATTGTCAACGCCCCATTTGCAGACTGAGAATCTGCACTATTGCAATGAATCCTTAATAAAATATCTGAACCACTTTCATTTGCCATAAGAGCACGCTTTTTATTGCTGAGTGACACATCATTCGTCTCACGGATCATATATACGTCATATCCTCTCGCGATCAATGCACTTTTTAGCTTTAACGAAACTTCCAAATTCACCTGATATTCTGTTCGTTTTGTGACAACACCTTCGGTTCCTGAGGATACCATCGGTTTTGTCTTATCAGAACCAGGTCCGATCGCTTCTTTTTCACTCATCTGTTTCTTTTGGTGTCCTGCATCGATTGCAATCTTTATACGATCTTCCTGTTGTTTTGATTGTTCCTGATCAACCGTTACTTCATTCTTTTTTTGTGTTGTCTTTTGCTTGATAATCTCTGTTCTTTTTTCTGTTGTTGGTTTTGGATGATCTTCACTGATCATTTCATCATCATTGCTGCATCCAGCACAGAAAAAACAAAGGATCATACATAAGATCATGATCTTCCATATCTTTTTCATACCTTTTATCCCTCTCATTTATAATGCTGCAGTTGTTCTATGGCTCTACAACATGAAGCTCTCCTGTCACAGAATCCATCACATATCCAGATATCTTCACATCTTTTGGGATCAATGGATGTTTTCTCAACATTTCCACAGAATCTTTTACAGAACTTTCCACACAGTCAAATCCTTCCAGCCATGTATCAAAATCAATACCACAATGACGGATCAGCTCAATCTTCTCCTCATCGACTCCTCGATCCATCATATGTTTTATCATCATATCACTATTAATATGCTGTACTCCACAGTCAGTGTGTCCAATGACCATGACTTCTTCAATCCCAAGTTCAAAGATTCCGACTAAAACACTTCGTACCACACTTCCGAAGGCATGACTTACTACCCCACCAGCATTCTTGATGATCTTCACATCTCCATTCCTGATCCCAAGGGCTGCCGGCAAAAGTTCTGTCAACCTTGTATCCATACAAGTGATAATTGCAATCTTCTTGTCTGGATATTTGCTTGTCTTATATTGTTCATACTTCTTTTCTTCTACAAATTCTTTGTTATACTTTAAGATTTCATCTATCATAACTTCTACTCCCTACCTCAATGTAATATCTGCCGTTTTTCCCTTGCAGGCTTTTAAATAATCTTCGGTCGTAAGTTCAATCTGGATTCCATTTTTACCGCCGCTTACAATGATCTTCTCCTGTGCATTGGCGCTTTCATCAAGCACTGTTGGATAGTCTTTCTTCATTCCGATTGCTGTACATCCACCGCGGATATATCCTGTGATCTTGTTGATATCCTTGACATGGATCATCTCCACAGACTTCTCACCTGCTGCCTTCGCTGCTTTCTTAAGATCTAATTCCTGATCGATCGGAATGACAAATACAAAATACCCTCCACCTTTTCCTTCAGTCACGAGGGTTTTAAATACTCTTTCATATGGTTCATTTAACATATCTGCGATGGTAATTCCATCAATAAATTCTTTACATTCATAACGATGTACTTCAAATGGGATCTTTGCTCTCTCAAGCATCCGCATTGCATTTGTTTTTGGTTCTTTCTTTGCCATCTTATAATGTCCTCCTTACTGATCGTTTTATCTGGCAAAATTTACTTTTGACATTCTCATCATATTTTACCTTGCAAATACTCCATAGATCAAAGAAACATAACATGCAAAATCTCCGATTCTTTTTCTTTGATATCCAAGTTCTTCTCTCCATTTTGCTTCTTTGCCATGCTCTTTTGTATATGCTGCCAATTCATCTAAAGAATGGATCACGCTATCGTGCATCACTGTCCTGTCATCATTGCTTCTGTCTGTCTTCGGTGTGATCTTCCAATGTGCGCGAAGGCTTCCATAATCGATCATACAATGAAGTGCATGATCCCATAACTTGTCATAGATCTCATCTTCTTCAAGATTCTCTTCTAACAGTTCTTCATAAACCTTCATCGCCTGCTCAAATTCAAGATCATCTGGCATTTTTAGATAATTCTCATATATAAAATCTTTCTGCATAATGGCCTCCTTTATTTCTTTGGCATACATTTTTACACTACTTGTGCACATTATATCATATTTTCTCATATAGTGAGAGTAAAAGATCTTCCGAGGATATTTTTATGCCAGAAATACAAACTAACAATCTTGTCGATCGTGGACAGTTAAAAATACAGGTAACTTCAAGACAAAGAGCCGTCCCAATCCCTAACGCTACGATCGAGATTTCTTATACTGGTGATCCTGATTCTGTTCTTGAGACTGTATCTACTGATGAAAATGGGCAGACACCTGTCGTTGACCTCCCTGCTCCTCCCGTGGAATACAGCATGTCTCCGAGTGAAAATCAGCCTTATTCTGAATATAATCTAAAAATACATTCTGATGAATATAAACCTGTCACGATCTCAGGTGCACAGATTCTTTCTGGTGTGGAAGGCCTGCAGCCTGTTTCCATGATTTCTGAAGAAACCCACACTCCAACAGAAGAACACCCGATCGTGATCGGTCCGCATACCTTATGGGGTAATTACCCTCCCAAGATTGCGGAATCTGAGATCAAGCCAGTCAACGAAAGTGGTGAGATCGTTTTAAGCAGGGTTGTGATTCCTGAATATATTATTGTTCATGATGGTCCTGTCGGTGATAAAACTGCGCAGAATTATTATGTTCGCTATAAAGATTACATCAAAAATGTTGCCGCCTGTGAGATTTATTCCACTTGGCCAAGGGCAACGCTTGAAGCAAATATTCTTGCGATCATGTCATTTACTTTGAATCGTGTGTATACAGAATGGTATAGAAATAAAGGGCATGATTTTACGATCACATCTTCTACAGCTTATGATCATAAATTCATTCCTGGAAAGACAACTTATAATTCTATTAATACGATCGTTGATGAGATTTTTG
>OLPP01001051.1_pt1 | contig 12036 bp, 8 predicted proteins | sample 1643151 | NCBI WGS metagenome assembly OLPP01 (sample SAMEA3136679, study PRJEB25190) | human gut metagenome | biome: human gut; feature: human-associated habitat; material: faeces | place: Austria | collected 2013 | reverse complement strand
AATATCAGAGGTAATAAGAATAAAAAATAAAAAGTGAAGGTTAACCAATATGTTTCATGACACATTGGTGCCTTGCGCAGAAAGGCGGAATATAAATATGTCAGAACGAAATGGAAAAAATAAAATTCATAATATAATAAACAAAGCGATGAAAGGCGTGGTTGTATTCGCATTATTTCTTTTTATTATTTTTGTACTAAAGAATAAGGCTGAGTTTTCAGAAAAAATCGCTAAGGGTGGACCAGATAAGGAAATTTCTCAGATCGCAGTGACAGGTAATGATGAGATTGTGCAGAAGTTTAAAGCGACGTATGATAACATTCAGAGCTTCACGTTCATGATCGATCGAAATCAGAGCTATAAAAGAGCAGGAAGTATTTCTGTTAATATCAAGGACAGCAAAGGAAAATCAGTTTATCATGTCACAAAAGATTTGCTGGATGTGGATGGAATGAGAAACATTCAGCCGTCTTTAAAGACAAGCAGATATACATCCCAAAAATGGTATAGCTTGATCGTTAATAAGGATATCAAAAAGGGCGATACATATACTCTTACGATCAAAGCCAGAGGAATCAAAAAAGACCATCCATTGTATTTATATACATCAAAGGAGATTGGCAAGATATATGAGCCAGCAGTGATCAATGGAAAGTCACAAAAAGACTTTCATATCCGAATGAGAGTATGGACAAATCGTATTGATGTAAGTGCGATCATAATGACAGTAGCAATCGCAGTTGCACTGATGGCTATTATTCTGATTCCATTAAAACTTCCAGAAAAATGGAATAAACGATTTAGTTGGATATTATTTATTGTGAATCCATGGATCGCATTTTATATGGTTGAGAAAGTGTTTTATAATCCGATCAGCGTTATGAAGCCACTGACATTTGCTTTAAATGTGCTGTGGTATTATATTATATATGCAGTATTGCTGATGCTCTTTAACCGTATTAAATGGGCACTGATGATAGGAAATATTTTCTTCTACGGTGCAGCGATCGCAAATTATTTTGTACTTGCATTTAGAGGAAATCCAATCACACCAGCAGATATTTATGCGGTTGGAACAGCGATGGATGTTGCAGATCATTATGTACTAAGTTTTGATAAACCAGCCATTATTGCAACGATCATTTTACTTGGTTTATGTGTGATCGCATGTAAATTAGAAACTTTCAAGGCATTTACGATCAAGAAACGACTGGTTGCAATTGTTATCACGGCAATAGTGACAGTTGCAAGTTCCGTTCACATGACAAAAGTAGATGATCTTGCCAAAAATGGAATCAAAGTTAATTTATTCAACCAGAAAAATGGATATTTGAAAAATGGATATATTTTAAGCTTTATTTTAAATGTTCAGTATACTCTTGTTTCTCAGCCAGATGGATATAATCCGCAGACGGTAAATAAGATTGCAGATAACTATCAGGTAACAACAGGAAAGAATAAAACTTTAAAACAAAAACCAAATGTAGTCGTGATCATGAATGAAACATTTGCAGATTTAAATGTAGTCAATCATATTAAGACCAACAAAGAGGTTATGCCGTTTATTAACAGTTTAAAAGAAAATACGATCAAAGGGCATATGCTTGTATCTGTATTTGGAGGAGGAACAAGCAACTCAGAATATGAATTTCTGACAGGAAACTCTGTATCAACATTGCCATTAAATGGTAATGCTTATACACAGTTTATCAAACATAAAGTGCCAAGTCTTGCATCGCAGTTAAAACAGGAAGGATATGATACGATGGCATTCCATCCATATAAAGCGAATGGATGGAATAGAAATACGGTATATCCATTGCTTGGATTTGATAAATTCATTGACGAGACATCTATGAATCCAAACGGAGAAAAATTCCGTGGATGGTATTCTGATTCTGAGGATTATAATAAGATCATTGATGTGTTTAATAAAAAGGAATCAGGGAAACCACTATTCTTCTTTAATGTAACGATCCAGAATCATGGTGGTTATTATGTCAAAGATACCAAATTTAAAGAAGAGATCAAGATTCAGGATGAGAAAGCAACGGATACAGCAAACCGTTATCTGTCACTGATCCATGAGTCAGACCGTGCGTTTGAAAAGATCATCAACTATTTTAAACAACAAAAAGAACCAACGATGGTTGTAATGTTTGGAGATCATCAGCCAAAACTTCCGGATTCTTTCTATGAATTATTATATGGAAAATCTTTAAATAATTTAAGTCTTAAGGAATTACAGAAGAAATACAAGGTGCCATTTATCATATGGGCAAATTATGATATTGATGAAGCTTCTGATATGGAAAATGTCAGTGCAAACTATCTTTCCAGCATGATGCTTGAGCAGACAAACTTAAAATTATCAAGATATAATGAATATTTGTTAAATTTAAGAAAGACAATACCAGCGTTAAATGCGAATGGTTATGTGGATAAAGATGGAAAAGATCATGAATTTTCTGAAAAGAACAAATATACAAAACTGATCAATGAGTATCACTATCTGCAATATAACAGTTTGATGGATACAAAACATGTTAGTAATACATTATTTTCCGTAGGAAATGGTAAGTAATATAAAAAATCAAAAGAAAATATGTAGAAATTAAAAGCTTTAGGCACTCTGTCTTGACAGAGTGCCTAAAACGATATAGAATGAAAGTTGTTGCTGTGTAGTATTTAAGATAAGTACGACCACACAATAAATACAAGAAAAAGTCAAATAATTGATTTTATTAGGAGGATACACATATGGTAAAAGCAGTCGTTGGAGCCAATTGGGGAGACGAAGGAAAAGGTAAGATTACAGACGTGTTAGGTGAAACATCCGATATTATCGTTCGTTTTCAGGGAGGAGCAAATGCTGGTCATACGATCATCAATGATTACGGTAAGTTTGCGTTGCATACATTACCATCTGGGGTATTCTACAACCATACAACAAGTGTGATCGGTAATGGTGTGGCATTAAATATCCCTGTATTATTTAAAGAGATTGAAGGAATTGTAAGTCAGGGGGTTCCTCAGCCTAAGATCTTAGTATCAGATCGTGCACAGATGGTAATGCCTTATCACATTTTATTCGATCAGTATGAAGAAGAACGTCTTGGAAAGAACTCATTTGGATCAACAAAATCCGGTATCGCACCATTTTATTCAGACAAATACGCAAAGATCGGATTCCAGGTAAGTGAATTATTCGATGAAGAAGAAGTGTTAAGAGAAAAAGTAAAATCAGTATGTGAGAAAAAGAATGTTATGTTAGAGCATTTATATCACAAACCACTTCTTGATCCAGATGAATTATACAATACATTAATGGAATACAAAGAAATGGTAGCACCTTATGTATGTGATACATCATTGTTCTTACACGAAGCGATCAAAGAAGGAAAGAATATCTTATTAGAAGGACAGTTAGGATCACTAAAAGACCCTGACCATGGAATCTATCCAATGGTTACATCATCTTCTACATTAGCAGGATATGGTGCGATCGGAGCAGGAATCCCTCCATATGAGATCAAGAAAGTTGTAACAGTTGTAAAAGCATACTCAAGTGCCGTAGGAGCTGGGGCTTTCGTAAGTGAGATCTTTGGAGATGAAGCAGACGAACTTCGCCGTCGTGGTGGAGATGGTGGAGAATTTGGAGCAACAACAGGACGTCCAAGAAGAATGGGATGGTTTGATGTTGTAGCTACTAAATACGGATGCCGTATGCAGGGAACAACAGATGTTGCCTTTACAGTATTAGATGTACTTGGATATTTAGACGAGATTCCAGTATGCGTAGGATATGAAATTGACGGAGAAGTAACAACAGACTTCCCAACAACAGGAAAACTTGAGAAAGCAAAACCAGTTTTAGAAGTACTTCCAGGATGGAAATCTGATATCCGTGGAATCAAGAACTACGAAGATCTTCCAGAGAACTGCCGTAAGTACATCGAGTTTGTAGAAGAGAAGATTGGATATCCGATCACATTAGTATCCAACGGACCAGAAAGACATGATATCATCAGACGTGGTTTTGAGGACTAAATTTTAAGGACAGCCAATATGAGCAGAGAGAAAGCAGATAAAGAAGAGAAGAAAGGCTTTAAGAGAGAAGCTTTAAGCTGGGTGATCTGTATTGTGGTGACCATTCTTCTCACAGAATTTATCTTGAATTTTGTAATTATCAACGCCAATATTCCAAGTGGTTCGATGGAGAATACGATCATGACGAATGACAAGCTGATTGCTCTTAGAACCTCTTACTGGTTTAAAGATCCGAAAAGGAGAGATATTATTATCTTCAAGTATCCAGAGGATGAAAGGGAATGGTATATTAAACGTGTGATCGCTCTTCCAGGAGAGACTGTGCAGGTTAAAGATGGTAAAGTCTACATTAACGGAAGCAGTAAACCACTTAGTGAACCATATATCAAAGAAGAACCAGTAGAAGATTTTGGACCATATACAGTGCCGAAGAATGGATATTTTGTTATGGGAGATAATCGGAATAATTCAAATGATGCGAGAGAATGGGATATACACTATGTTTCCAGAGACGAGATCTTAGGAAAAGCGTGGTTTCGATATTACCCATCAATCAAACGGATCAAGTAACAGATGAAGAAAGGCAGGAAATACTATCATGGATACAAAGATCATTAATGCACAGAATGCACCAGCAGCTGTTGGACCATACTGCCATGCAGTAGAAGCAGGAGATTTTGTGTTTACATCCGGACAGATAGGTTTAGATCCACAGACACAGGAGTTAAAAGAAGGTGTCGCTGAACAGACAAAACAGGTGTTAGCAAATTTAACAGCAGTATTAAAAGCATCTGATCTTACATTAGACAATGTTATCAAAACAACAGTATTCTTAGCAGATATCAATGATTTCGCAGAGATCAATGGAATTTATGAAGAAGCTTTTGGAGATAACAAACCAGCAAGATCATGTGTACAGGCAGGAGCTCTTCCAAAGGGAGCACTGATCGAGATTGAAGTTATTGCAGTAAAATAATAACAAGAAAATAAAAAGTTCCGGTAATGGATAAACAGATTCATTACCGGAACTTTTTTGGTTTTATATAAAATAAATATTTTATTTTAATAATGCTAATAAACGATCATTATCTTCTTTTTTCTGAATACAGAAACGAATAAATTCACCATCAAGTCCATGAAAACTCGCACAGTCGCGGATCATCAGACCTTCTTTGATACATCGTTCAAACATTTCAAAAGAAGTAGTTCCATCTAAAAGTTTTACAAGAATAAAGTTTGCATAAGCCTTAAAAACCTTAAGATTAGGACGTTTGGATAAAATATTCATACAGCGGGAACGCTCAGAATCAATATAATCTTTTGTCATTTTGATATAATCCTTATCCATAAACATTGCTTCTCCGGCAAGGGCAGCCAGTGTGTTGATCGTCCATGGATTTTTGATGCTGTTCATACGTTCAAGGAAAGAAAGGTTTCCACAGATTCCGTAACCAAGACGAAGTCCTGGAGCACAGAAGAATTTGGAAGTTCCGCGAAGAACCATGAAATTATCAAATTTTGTAGTGAGAGAAACCGCTGAGATCTTTTGGATATCAGGGGCAAATTCTACATAAGTTTCATCAATCATAACAAAGATATTATGTTTTTTACAATGTGTAAGGATTTTTGAAATTTCCTCCGTATTCAGAGCACTAGAGGTTGGATTATTCGGATTACATATTGCAAGAAGATCAACACTGTCATCGAGTTTTGCAAAAAGATCATCAAGATCTAATTGAAAATCAAGATCTTCTCTTAGATAATATTCTTCTACATGACCACCGACAAGATCGATCTCTCGTGTATATTCGGAATATGTAGGAGATAGAAGCAGTGCGTGTTTTGGACGTAATAGTTGCATTGTAAGACTGATCATCTCGGTTGCACCATTTCCAACAATGATATGTTCCATTGGGACATTACAGTATAGTGAAAGGGTAGAACGAAGTTCCTTGTAATCACGGTCAGGATACTCGCTGATACATTCAATATGAGATGCCATGCTTTTCTTCAATAAAGGTGAAATTCCTAGAGGATTGACATTTCCTGCAAAAGGAATGATCGTCTCTTTTTTGATTCCATAATAAGCTTCTACTTTCTCAAGATCACTTCCGTGAAATTCTTGTTTTTTTTCTGACATGGTAATTCCTCTTTTCCTTTAATATTGTGTCGAAATTTGGTATAATGAATACTAATTGAAATTATGTATTATTATACCCACAAAATCTTTTGGTTGGCAAGGAGCAGAATAAGAATATGTCAGAATCATTAGAAAAGTTTACAAGTATTGCGAAGGAAGATCATCAAAGAGCTAAAACGCTCTTTTTTTCTGAAGCATTTAAGGAAGAATTTCTGAAAGATAAACAAAAAGAAAAACAACTATATCATCAGCTGCTGTTGGGAAGAAACAGAGATCAGATCTTAGAAGAATTTTTACTAAGTACAGACCAGAAATCACCAGTATTGCTTGATGTAACAAAAACAATGTATCATGCAACAATTGCAAATTTAGATGAACCGCTGGAAATTACGATAAGGAAGGATGGATGGGGATACATTGCAGGAAGAGTTAAGACAGAAGGAAAGTTTATCACTCTTCACAAAGATACATTTCATGCTGAAGATTTTGAAGATGGACAGATGACTATTTATGTGGATCTTAAAACAATACCACGAGATGGAGACAGAGACCATTTAATCGTGCAGACTGTCTATCAGGCGATCGAGATTGAAGTGATATACAAAGAAGAAAAAAGTGAAAGAAAAAAGGAAGAAGAGTTTAGACAAAAGAAACTTTATGAATTATACATTGATTTTTGCAGTGGAAGGATTCGCTTGGAGCAGTTTGCTGAACGTGCAAGATCTGTACTTGATAAGATGCCAGATCATCCGGTAAGAAATCGGATTTATGATCTTATGAAACTTCATCTGGATATTCTTTGTGGCAAGGAAGATCTAAAAGAGCACATTCCGGAAGATGCAAAGAAGGAATCGCTTGAAATCTGTCAGGGATATGTCTGGTATCTGCAGGCATGTTACGATAAAGAAGATGATACGATAGATGAATCCAGAGAAGAGATGAAAATTCTCTATGAAAACAGCGATGATATCAATGTTAAAGGATATTTGTTCTGGTTTCTTATGAATTTAAGTGAAGATTTGATGAAAGATTCAGCACTTCGAATGAAACAGATCAAAGAATTATATCAGGAGGGATGTCAAAACCCTCTGCTTCGTTTTGAAGGCTGCTGTATTTTAGGGGAAGATGAACAATTATTAACATGTATAGATTCTTATGAATTATGGGTACTGGAATTCGGTGCACAGGAGAAGATTTTAAATACAAGATTGATTGGAAAGTTATGCTTTCTTGTTTCAAGAAATAAGATATTTTCAGAAGAAATCTTATGGCTGTTTATGTGTATATATAAAGAATATCCACAGACAGATGTGCTGCAGGCAATTTGTGCCATGATGATTCAGGGAAACTGTATGGATGAAGACTGCCATCCATACTATGAGGAAGCATTGCAGCGAGGTGTACAGCTGATCGGATTACAGGAAGCATTTTTAAGAACGATTCCCAAAGGAGAGTACCCATTACTGCCAGAAGAGATTCTTATGTATTTTACATACAGCATGAGTCTTGGGGCAGAAGAACAAAGCCGCCTGTTTGCCAATGTAGTACATAACAGACGCAACTATCATAAGATCTTTCCGAATTATGAAGAACTGATTCGTACATTTTTAAGAGAAGAACTGCAAAAAGGACAGATCAACGAAGATCTTATTTTACTGTATCGTTATTATTATGAGGAACTTCTTCAGGATGAGGTGTCCAGACAAAATCTTGGAAATGTTGTGTTTGTACAGAAGCTGATATGTGATAATGAATTTATTCAGAAAGCAGAGATCAGTCAGGAGTGGAAGAAAAATCTGGACGTCTGCTATCTGTCAGAGCCTAACCGCTATGTAGAAATCTTTGACCAGAATGCAGCATTTATTTTCTTTGACAATGAAGGAAATCGTTATATTGGATCCGTTGCGTATCAGTTAAAACCAGTTTTTACAAGAGAACAGATGGAGATGTATTGTGAGAGTGCGGATGGAAATAATCCACATTATGTTATGTATAAAGCAGCAGGATTTGGAATAAGAGAAAAGCTTAAAGAAGAAGATTTCCCAGTTGTGCTATATGCATTAAAAAGCAGAAACTTAGATGTTGATTATGAGCAGGAATTGTTTGAGAAAGTTCTTGAGTATTATAAAGCACATGAATTGCAGAAAGAATTGCAGAATGCATTGTCTTATGTCGAATGGAAGAATTTAAAAGATGAGAACAGAAGACACATGATTGGATATTTTATTGCTGCAGGACTGTATGAGGATGCACTGAAAGGAATTGGACAGTACGGATATCAATTCCTTGACAAAGATCAGTTAAAAGAGGTCTGTTTGTATGCACTTACAACATTGAGCAACAGACGGTCAGATCTTTTGGTAGAAATGTGTATGGAATCTTTTGAGTTAGGCAATGAAAATAACGAAGTGATCAAGTATCTGCAAAAATACTTCCATGGAACAAAAGAAGAGATGTTAGCTGTATTTGATGCAGGACAGAAAGTCAGTATGTATGACAGAGTATTTGTGGAGAGTGTGCTAAGAGCATGTATTGCAGATGGCGTGGATGGAACTGAATTTAAAGTATTTGAAGAATACTTAAACCAGTCAGAAACAGACAAAGGTCTGATCAATGCAATGTTGGTGGAATATGTAAATTATGCATATGATAATAAGCAAGAACTTCCAGAGAAATTTTACGAATTGATCGGAGAGAAGATTGATCATGGGAAGATGGACTGGATGTACCAGCAATTGTATCTTGATTACTACAAAGATAAGAAAGAACAATTATCTGAGCGAAGTTTAAAACGTATTGAAAAGATCAAAGACTATCAGATCATCAGGAGAGATCATATTCTGCCTGTACTATTTGAATATGTTGATGTGATCTCACTGCCAAAATATCTTTGTGCTGAAACATTTGTACAGTTTTATGCAAAGAGCAGTGCCAATGTAGTATTTCATTATATGGACAGTGACAATGGGCATTGGATTGAAGAGCCAATGAATGAGTTACTCCCTGGATATTATGTTTTGTCCCTGGCAGTCTTTTATCATGAGCTGTCAGACTGCTATGTTAGTGTATCAGGAGAGTTAAGAAGATACAGAGAAGATGTGATCATATCAGACCATATGAAATACAGCAAAGGCAGCAGATTTTATGAATTAAATGAACTTTTAATTCATCAGCAGGATGAAGATGTTCAGAAAATGATGGAACGTTATGCAGTAAAAACAATGATGACACAGATGGTAAAACCAATGACAGAGGAATAAAATATGCAGACAGCGATACATTTTGAAGGAGATCAGGCATATATATGTGTATCTGATCATGGAAAAATTAAAGAAGAAGAGCCTGTTTCCTATGGAAGATCGAGAGTAGAATTTGTGATTCAGACTGCCAAGGCACAGGAAGAAGGAAAAATCGCAGTTGTTTTTGATGATGCAACAGGAAAGATCGTAAAGGATGCAGAAGAACAATGCATTAGATCTGGATTGCAGCAAGGACAGGTAAACTTCTTTACAAAAGAAGAAGCAGCACTTGGGGTTGTGTTATTTCGAGGAGACAATCTGGCAAAAGGAAACACAGGAATTTTTGACTACACAAGAAAACATTTTGTATATTATGAAGTAAAGAAACAAAAAGATTCAGTGATCGTGGAAGCAAAAGACTACACAGAACAGATCAAACATGCTGTTACAGACCAGGAAAAAGATGCAGCATTTTTAACGATCATCAAACAGGCATTGGCCAGAGGAATTACAACGACGATCTATTTATGTGGAGAAGGATTTGATGGAAACTGGTTTAGTCAGTCAACCAATGCTCTTTGTATCGGAAGACGAGTGTTTATGGGAAAACATCTCTTTGCATCTGGAGCGGCGTATTTGTGTGCAAACAGACAGGGAGAACAAAAAGTTCCGGCAACCGTAAATCATACAACGATCAGTCAGATTGGTCTGGTTGTTCATCATCATGGCAGGGATATGTTCTGCCCACTGATCATGGAGGGAAAACCATGGGAAGAGAGCAGAGGTGAGATGGAAATCTTTGTATCTGGAATCAATGGCTTAAGCTTTGAAGTAAGAAATCGTTCTGGAATGAAAAAAGCATCTATCCGTATGCCGCTTGATGGAATGAAAAAGGATGCAGATATTGTGTATAAATTAAAGATACAGGGAGAATACATAAAAGCAGATCAGTGCAAGATCAAGATCACAGATCTTGGATTTGGAAAGATAAGACCGGCAAGTTATCAGACATGGCAGCAGATCATTTATCTGGAAAGAGGTGATTATAATGAGTAAGATTGTTTTGTGTGAAACAAAACCTGCAAAAACAGCGTATACGATCCATAAGATCAATCGAAGTTTTCAAAGTTATGAAGAACTTTGCTGGCTGTTGGAACATTATCTGATCTTCTTTTTAAGTGAGGGGATTGACCGTTCATTAAAAAATTATTTAAAAGAATATCTGAATCTGGAGATTAAGAGTGAAGATGCAGTCCAGCAGGTAAAAGAAATCATAAATTTTCAGAATTATTTTACAGCAGATGAAAAGATTCAGTTTCAGCAGAAGATGAGGACAACTTACTTATATTCCGCTGCAAAGAAACAAAAGCTTCTGGCAGATATGTACCTGAAACATCATTTATATCTGATGGCACTAACATCTTATCAGAAATTAGAGATGGTCTCAGGAAAATTAAATCCAAATGAACAGATGCATGTATGGTATCACATGGGATTATGCCAGAGTAGAATGTTTTGTTTTGATGAGGCAAAAGAATCTTTTCGCAAAGCATTGATGTTAAAACCAGAAAAACAGATTCAGGAAGCGTATTTTATGATATCTTATCTAAGCGGGGATGAAAAAAGCTTTGTCGAAGATGGAAAAGCAGTTTCTTTTGACGAGGAACACTGCAAAACCATATATGAAAACCTCAAAGAATGTGAAAAAGAGATTTTTGAGAAAGAACAGTTTGATAAACTGGCGAAAATAGATTATCATAGAAAGAAGGCAGATAAAAGCATGACCCGCCGGTTAGTAAAAACAACGTTAGGGAAGTGGAAAGATGAATACAAAGCAGAGATTATCTAATGACCTGTTAAATGATGGCGAAATCATCATAGAAAAACGTTTTGTAAAATTGTATGAATCAGAGATTGATAAGATTGATGAACAAATCAGTGATCTTAAGAAACTTGATCAGAAAGATTTTGATGCAAAAGGAGAAGTGGAAGAGAAAGCAAGAGCCTATTACCGGGCATTTGCAAGAGAATTTTATGATGTCTGTGAGGGACGAGTCAGTGATGATGAGTTCTTTGATCTTTGGGAACGCGAAGAAGAATTAAAAACAGGGATCAATTCCATTAATTCGCTGGAAGGAGAACAAAAACAGCTGGAGAAAGAACTTGCACGTGCCAATGAAGAAGAGATTTCCATGGATGGCAGGATTGCGGCAGTTTATGAAAAGAAGAAGAATAAGAAAGCAATATTGATTTCTTTTTGCTTGATGGCTGTTGCGGCAGTTTGTGTGACAGGATTTTATCTGTATCATTTCACAGTGCCAGTCAAGCAGTATGCATGGCAGCTTGCGTGTGCGGGCGTGATTGTGGTATTATTCCTACTAATCTTATTTCAATCACACAAGAAAGTTTCTGACCAGTTAAAGCTGTTAGAGATGATGGTTACTCACAAAGGTCATACAGGAAAACGGCTGGAAGATGATAAAAGAGAGATTGGAAATGATCTTAAATTCTACTATGAGAAATTTGAGAACGTATTTTCATATATTTCCCCAGAACAGTGGAAATTATTTGATTTTTGTGGTAAAGTGTCAGCCAGATTAAGATTTA